>QQTW01000056.1_pt1 | contig 62724 bp, 52 predicted proteins | sample 1904831 | NCBI WGS metagenome assembly QQTW01 (sample SAMN09435610, study PRJNA476489) | Subsurface metagenome, whole genome shotgun sequencing project. | reverse complement strand
TGAATCGGGCTACTGGCTATTATGGCCCCAGCCTTGCTCATCATGGGAAATTTGTGTGAGGTAATAAAGCTGCGGTAAGAGAAGTTGAAAACTCACCACATATCGCACAATAAGAAGGCCTTTCTCTTTGATTTGGGTTTAGAAACATGAACGTCAGGTACTGATTGGGCTATAGCACTGCCATCTGATCCTATTGTTTTTGCAAGTGCAGTCTCTCACACTTCGGGACTCTTCAATGCATACCTAGGTAGGTGTGCCAATTACCTGGTGGATCACAGTTTCGAGGAGGTGGACCACGAAACTGAATCGATTCAAGTCCTTATGAATCATGCCTATGCAATCCATTGGAATGCAATCTGGAGAACGTCTTCGTATGCGGTGCGATGGGTTCACGAATTTTGATCATCGACCACAATATGCGATCCGGCCGCGAGCCCAGACGCGACATGAGGGTTTCGGCAGCAGGATCATCGGAGGTCATTGTTTCTTCAAGCAGAAAGGATTCAAGAACTGCCTCGACGGTTGGACAACCCATTTGAGTACTGTGAGGGAAATTGATGCTTGACGCAAGCATTGACAGTACAGCCAACAGCACTGGTGGCACTGTTATAAGTTGAAGTGAAAGCTTGCAGGCACGACACCACAGCTGGAGAGACGCGACGGGCTGATAAAAGGGTGAATGGGTACCGAGGTACCGGTCTGCTCCGTATGGGCCCAAATCACCGATTTCAAATGATCGGGGCGGACTGATACACAGTAAATCTCCACGGCTCCTGAGTAAGAGTAAATGATATGATTGAAGGAAATGCGGTGCAATGGCGTGACAATGCGAGGAGCTACACATCGGAGACCAATTGTGTGTAATGTTGCAATCAACAAGCGGTGTCTCGCGTCCAGCTCGCGCTCAGCTGCGCAGTTGACAGTCCGATGGTTGGAAACAACCTGGATTGATCATCCCACCGCAGCGGAGATGACCAACAGAAGCTGGCTGGGAATCGCATGTTTGCTGCCCTACCGTATCCGAAGAACATGCATGCATGCGTCTTCCTCTAAGTACGTACGACAAGAGCATGGGAACCCGTGTCACTGGCCCTGGTGATGCATGGCGGGCAGGTAGGACACGAGGAAAAGTATAATAAGGGGACGTGATTACTTTCTTTTCGAGGATACTCATTCAGACTCGAGTCCAACCTTGGATTCCCAAGTTTACACATACATTTTCTCTTCCAATTGTCAATCTACTGTTGCTGCTCAGAATCCAGAGTAATCATGCATATCCCCCTTGTTCTCGGAAGCTTATTTCTCGGTATCGAAGTTTCTGCAGTCACTTGTATGTTGTCCAGTCACTGTGTGTTCTCGCTACCTAAGTAGTCCTGTGAGACTGACTGCCTCAGTGTCTTATGACACTGGATACGACGATCCTCAACGCTCTCTCAATGTTGTTGCTTGTTCGAATGGCCCCAACGGCCTGGTCGGGAGGTATCCTACCCAAGGAGACATCCCGTCATTCCCATTCATCGGTGGGAGTGATACTATTGAAGGATGGAACTCAGCCAACGTAAGAGAACTTTGACGCTCTTTCCGATGTCATGGAGCAGGCCTTTTCTGTTACAAGTATAAACCAAAATCTAACCTTCATCATTAGTGCGGCAAATGCTACCGTCTGACAAACAACAGGGGGGATTCCATACATATCGTGGCGATTGACTACACACAGTCCGGTTTCAACATCGCCAAGGAAGCTATGGACAGACTCACAGACGGTCAAGCGGAGGCTGTAGGCAGGATTGATGTCGAAGCGGAAGAGGTTGAGGATAGTGAGTGCGCAATGTTTGTTGAGTGATAGGGAAAAGTATCTATACGGCAGGGGCACCTGCAATATTGCAGCTTCGAAGGTTAGGGTGAAACCTCTTCAAGATTTGAATTTCTAGTAATCACATAGCACATGAAAACGGGGTGATGTATTTTCGCATTGTCGAATCGAAAGACTTGTTTCAAGCAGCATTGATTTGCTGATGCTAGAAGATGATGATTTTTAGCTTCAGACGCGAAAAAATGGTAGTGTATACCTAACAACACTACAGATATACAAAGATTGTCTTTGGGTGGAGGAGACCCCAGAATCTAGGACTCCTATAGTGGGGCGAAGTGAACAAGACCCGGATGACCCATAGAGCAACTAGAGTCAACCAGGAGCAGCTCGTCTTCCAAGTCCCGTGAGCATTCTGATGATCCAGCGCACACACCCCTCTCGATCGTTTGCAGCCTCTTCGAGTTCTTTGACGCGCTCTTCCACAAAGACAATCTGTCGCTCGAACTCCTCCACGCTGTCGTTGACGTCTTCAAGCTTGCTACTAAGATTATTAATCTCATATTCCAGCTTCGCTCCGATTGCCTCCACGGCCTCAGCCGCTTCCTGCAATTCTGTTCTATCACGCGCCAGAGACTCGATCACGTCGGCGCGCAGGGCCTGAAACTCCTCCAGCTTGGAGTGGTATACGTCTCTCAGCTCGCGCTGAGACTTCTCCGCTTGGCTGTCGAGCTCTCTGATTTCGGCAATCTTGCGGTCGACCCAGCAGCCGATGGAGTCGCTCACTGCCGTAATGTGGGCATACGAGCGTAACGAGTTTTCTGCGTCCAACTGCTCCCATATAAGCCTCTTCTCTGGCTCTGTCGATGAGTCGACGTCATCTGGCCGCACCAGATGAATCCTGTCCCAGCCGAGTATGGTCTCTTCGGCAATGCTGAAAGACAGGTGTCGGGGCCACCTTTCCTCGTTTGATGTGCGGTGCTCTTGGTCCAATGCGGGGAAGCTCTGCCTGCGACGAAACAGTGGATCCGTATCTTGTGACTCTCTTCGTCCCGGTAGTTGGAAATCGCCAAAGTGAAGACCGCCGGCGTCTTTCTGGTCAGACGGACTTAGGACGGAAGAAACATTAGAAGATGATTTCGGTTCGAACTCAGCCGCAGGATCGAGCCCAAATTGAGCATCACTCCGAGACACAGACTGTTTCTCCGGAACGACGGTAGTCTGCGAAAGTGATGGAGATTGTGTGAATACGTTGGTGAAATGAGGCGGATGAGCATCATGGCCGACAGATGCAAACGACTCCCTCGTTTCGATTGAGGGTCGCAATCCCGGACTTTTCCCAGTCTTGTTCGGCCGAGGCGGGCTAGTCGGAGGCGCAGATTGGATGCGATGAAGCGAAGATTCACTGTCATAGTTGATCGACTGCGCTGAGCTGTCATACTCGTCGATGGACGGCTTGTGGTGGTGGCCTCTGCGGCCGACAACATCTTTGATCCTTTCGAATCCGCTACGAGCATCAGTCATGCGGTCAGTCGCTCGTTTGAGAACAGTCTTCTTCGGCAGTTGCTCTTTGTCGTCGACGCTCTGTTGCGTGATCTGCCTGGCCACGGTCACGGTATCCCGTTTACGCAACTTAGAGTCGTCTCCGATAGAATCCCTCTTTCTGCCAGACCATATGTAACCGCCATCGTCATCTTTCTGAAACACCAAACGGTCTTCTCCCGGTACACGACTTGAGGCGTCCCCGCCATGGTTCTTCTTAGGTTTTCCATACCAAAGCCACTTCGCTCTCTCTCCCTGCACAAGCTGCGTGAATCTCTCAATATCCGTAGTCTCTATATCCGCGATACCCGGCTTATCGCGCGCGCCCACCATATCCATGACCATCTCTCCTCCTTTGCCACCTAATTCGGCTACTGTAGACTTGACAGCGCGCGGCATGGCCCAGCCCTCACCGCTCGCAGCTTTGGCCGTCACTCGATGCAGCCGGTCCAGCGTCTGCCTGTCCAATCTGCGACTCTTGGGCAGGCGCTGCGACTTTTGAAAGTACGCGATACCGCGCTTGGTGTAGTTGACGTCGAACGCATCCTTGACGACTGGCGCGCCGAACGCACTCAGGCGGTTTCGCGCGCCCATGAGCAAACCAAGCAGACCAGCTACGGTCATGGGCCCTAGAATACCGTCGTGCGGCTCGATATTGTAGTACTCCATACCAAGATCGATCCACCAGTCGTTGATGGCTTTCTCGGTCATGTCGCAGAGCAAGCCGTCTGCATATTCAGGCTCCAGCTTCCCGAATAGCATCAATGCTAGCTGACACAGTTTGACGAGCTCGATAACGGACTCATAGAGAGATATCCTATCACTTGTCCTGTAGAGCTGGTGAAACTTGGCCTGCGCGGCGCCACTGGGGGCCGTAAGCTTCAGTCCCACTCGGCCAGAGCAGCCTAGTCTCTTGAGGTTCTCGTTGACGAAGAAGAGATCGCGGTACTTCCTGACGTCGCCTTCCGGAACCGGGATGACGGTGAGTGATGACGGGAAGCCGCTCAGATTTGTAGTCATCAGCGTGCCGAGCACCGTCTCTCTGCGCCGCGCGTGATACTGGTTGAGAGCTTTGAAGTACATTTTCAGACGGGGAGACCATGCTTGCTCGTCGGTGGGGACGCTCAGCACGCCAACTTTGATGGTGTGCGAGACGTCCCCAGTGTAGGTTGCTATCACAAAGGTAGGATGCGTTCTCGAACATGCCCATTGTTCGACAACGTAGCACTCGAACCCATCGAGCTCCCCTCGACGCTCCACGACTTCTGTACAGCGGTCCTCCTCGAGATACCTGTCGAGGTTAGTCATTTTGAAGCAAAAAGCATCTAATTCCACGAGTACCTAAAGGCGACAGGATCCGTGAACACGAAGCGCTGACGCCCTCGATCTCGCGGCGACGCCGGCTCGCTGTCTCCATGAGAGCCTAGGGACATTGCAGAACGGTCCTGCACAGCCTCCGATGAATGGGACGAGCCACGGGTGTCATGGCCGGCGCCCCTGGCCTTCGCAGGGCCTTGCTGTGGATCAACGTCCATAACCGTCCTGCATGCCTATACCGCAACCCCTGCTGCTCGCAATGATATCATATCTCACAAGAATAGCGTGCACGACTGGAAGGAAGTTACATGGTGCTTCAGCCAACTCTTTCCCTTCTATCTGTGAGCCATCGAGCAGCTAATTGTTGGAATAGAATATCAAGTGGATGTAATACCCGGCATGTCGTGCAGCTAAGCTTTCATCCGAAGCTCATGCTGTGACTATCCTTCTTGCTATGACGATGCAAGAGTTCAAGATGTTCTGTTGGGGGGCTCGAGCTTTGGTCGATCAGCCGAGGATCGATGAAGCTTCGAGCTGTCAAAAGGCCCGAAGCGAGACAACCCATCGTGACCTTCTTCCACCTCACCTCAACGGGTTAACCAGAGGCCGTACCACCTCGAATATGAGACCGACTCATGTGATGCAAGTGACATCGGACTGCTGTGCAATGCAGCTAACACTTCGCTTGGTTCCTGATCCATACGACCGTTGAAATCTACCCACAGCCAGCATACCACACCGTACTTGCACCTATTTCGAGCTCCGATAACGTCCTTTGGCAGCTATGGATTCGCTACTGAAGGAGTTGGAGGGACTGGAGAAGAAGGGGAACCTGAGCAAGAGTATCGAGGATGTGCAGAAGACGATAGACCTCCTCGTCGGCGCACGGAATACCATTGCAGCGGGTAAGATGGTGTCCTTCCTTTCCATGCTCGTCGTCTCGATACGCCACCCATATTCCGCGAAGGCGACTGACATGCTGCAGATCCCAAGTCCACGCCCCTTACTCTAGCCAAGCTACAAAGTTCCGTGAAGCAGTCTTTCGACAAAGTGAACGAGGATCTCAAGAGCGTACATGGCGGCCTCAACAAGTACTCGAAAGCCCTCGAGAAGGTATTGCCGGTTCCTTATGCTATATCAATCCACAATCTAACGATCTTGGAACCAGAAATTCAAAGACAAGCCCCTTCCCAACGCCGAGACAGACGCTATATCATCACACCCGGCCCTCGTGAACCGCGCTATAGCCATGCACCTGCTGCGCGAGGGCCAGTTCGGCGTGGCCTCGACTTTCATCGAAGAAGCCAACAAGAACCCGCCTCGTCCGACCGGCTCCAGCCTAACCAGCACCACCCACGGGACTCATCAACATCACGACCAGGTGCAGCGGGCATGGGAAGACGATTTCGCGACCGGCACCGGCCGCTCCGAGATCCTGCAGCTGCAGTTCGCCGAGATGTACCACATCCTGCACGAGCTGCGCCAGGCGGGCAACCTCGAGCCGGCGATCGCCTGGGCGCGCGTGCACTCGGTCGATCTGGAGCACCGCGGAAGCAACCTCGAGTTCGAGCTGTGCCGGCTGCAATTCGTACGACTGTTCATGTCCGACGACGAAGGCAACCCGCCGCCGAACCCGCCCACCACCAGCAACCGACCCTCATCAGACAACAAGTCTCAGCGCCGCGGCAGCACGAGCAGCCAGGGCCCGCTGAACGCGTGGGCGTACGCGCGCGGCCAGTTCGCGCCGTTCCAGAGCCGCTACGCGCGCGAGATCCAGCAGCTGCTGGGCGCGATGGCGTTCTGGCCGAATATGCGTGACTCGCCGTACTGGCGGACGTTCAACAACGACAGCGCCGAGGAGGAGATGGCCGCGTCGTTCACGCGCGAGTTCTGCTCGCTGCTCGGGCTGTCGGCGGATTCGCCGCTGTATGTGGCGGCGACGGCGGGCGCGATCGCGTTGCCGCGCATGTTGAAGATGCAGAGTATTATGAAGGAGAAACGAACAGAGTGGACGACGCAGCATGAACTTCCTGTGAGTACCTTGACGGCAAAACCTTCATCGCCGCTTTCACTTGCTTTCTGGTCTTGATATCTAATCACCCTGATAGATCGAGATCCCCCTTCCACCCTCCTACCACTTCCACTCCATCTTCGTCTGCCCCGTCTCAAAGGAGCAAGGAACGGACCAGAATCCGCCGATGATGATGCCGTGCGGCCACGTCATCGCCAAGGAGTCGCTCGAGAAGATTTCCAAGGGCGCCCGCTTCAAGTGCCCGTACTGTCCGTCAGAGTCACATCCGCGCGATGCTCGCAAAGTCTTCCTGTAGTCCGGCGCCACGCCGAGTAGATTGCTGTCGTTGCGGCCGACTGAGGACCGCGGCCACTTTTCCATTTGGATCGGCGTGACCAAAGGCTGGGCGTGAATAGGCCGGCGTCTTTGATCACCTTGGAGTGGGATGGATGGCGCACGCACGCACGCACACATGAAGGTATAGCTGATGCACGGAGTGAAATGATCGGTGCTGATGTTGGTTACTTCCTCGAGCAATCGCGGGCAATATCAGCTTGAGGTACGGGGATTGCAATGATGCTGGTCTTGACATCAGTGGTGATGGCCTTTGTGCACTAAATAGTGATGCTAGCGTTCATAGAAGAAATCACATTCAATTTGCGGACGGCCCGAATTTTAATGATGCTAGCATTCACACGAAAAGTCAAAGTCAAAGTCAATGTCAATCTGCGGCTGTATCAAGTATTTATAGTGGTAACAGTCATTAGTCTAACAAATCGTGATGGAGACATTCTCAGATGCCGGTTTCGGCTGTGACATGCTCGGTGAAAGTCTGGTGCAACGGAAGACTGGGTATTGAGAAACACAAATGCAAGATCCATCTTCGGTGTCACGTGTGGGGTGAGAAACCAAAAAGGCGCCGAAGCGTACAGAATCAAAAGTCGGTGTGCAATCCTTCAAGGTGAAGAGAACATGCCGTCGCCAATGCAGCAATCATAACGTTACTGTCAATGCCAGTCTCGTTCGACGCAAATACACTAGAGTCAAGACCGACGTACCCACAATTATGCGCAAATCTGACCGAATTTGCGGCTCGTGAGCGGCTGCGGGAAGATGCCGGCATCCAGAAGGCGGAACAGATCCCACTCCGGACTAGACTCGGTCTTGAAGTTCCAGAACACCCAGCCTTGTGTGACACGCTCGTAAGTCTCCAGCTGAGACTCGATGTAGCCACGCATATCGTCCTTGAAGACCTGGGACCACTGATCAATCGAGTTGACGAGATCGCAACTGCCGAAGACCTGTCTGCCTGGATAGCTGCCAGCGAGGGTGCCGCTGTAACGGTTGCCTCGGCCAAAGCCTGGAGAAGTCAGTCAAAGTCACTACGAGCACAAGGGAAGGGTCTCCGTCGCTCACCGTTCAGCCAGGTCGCGCAGTCGGTCATCGCCGCCGTCCACTCACCGACAAATGTCCATTTGTCGGCGCCGTTGTAAGACTGTGCGTTATTGCAAACATGCTGCCTATGCTGCCATGCCTCCCAGTTGACCATGTTGTTATCAAAGACCTGATATTCGTGATGATCGATGGCGACCCAGTGGGCATTGTTGTCTGACGGTGACAGGAAGTTGTTCCATGAGCTCGGTGCCCTGAACGCATCACTGAGGATGACGGTGGTGTCGGACACCTCGCGGACTTTGCCGAAGCCCTCGCGATAGAATTGCCGCAAGGCGTCCATATTGATACGATCGCCCAAAGGTTCGTTGAGCAGTTGAATACCGGCGATGACGTCTTGGTAGCTCGTCTGGGCGTACTTGCCAGCAATCCTTTCAATCACTCGCACAGTCTGCGCCACCGTGTCTCCCTGCGTGAAAACCGGGTTGTCTAGCCTCTGGCCCGAATTGTCGAAGCCGTTCTGCGAGCCAGGTGCGCCGTGCAGATCGACAATGACTTTGAGGCCCGTTGCGCGTGCCCAGTCGATAGCAGCGTCCATGTAAGGCGCAGCACCCTGAGCGTAAGGTGTGCCAAAGTCCTCGTACGCCCAGAATCCGATGGGAATCCGCACGACGTTGAAGCCTGCATCTTTGATCCTCTTGAAGTCGTCAAAGGTTGCCCAGGTATCCCAATGCTTCCTAAGAATGGGCAGGCATCCATCCTCCCCGAGCTTCTGACAAAGAGAGTACTCGTCATTGACCTGGTGCTCTTGGAAGATTGATGGAGTAATCCAACTGATAGAACGTGTCAGAAAACTCGTGATGATGAATCACTCCCTGAGTGTGCTGGCCAGACTTACGGTTCAAGGACAAGCCAACCACCAATGTTGACGCCGCGAATCTTTTCGCTTCCCCAGCCGAAGCTCACGGCTCTCTTGTCACTGGGCGGGTTGATATTAGCATAAGGGCAAGGTCATAAGGACTGTGCTTGGCCTTCTTACATTGGGTTGGCAAACGTGGCTCCGAACGCGCATAGCGCAGCAACGAAGCGCGAAAGTCTCATTTTGATGAACGATGCGCGGACTAGAAGAGGCCACTTGAGTGCTCCAAAGGCGCAGTGCGAGCAATAGGTGAAGCAGTTAAAGGTGACAGCAGGTCGGGAACAAGCAGAGTGAGAAGTGTGAGCTTGGAGGTGAACGGTTGACGTTCGCGTGAAGGATGTTTGTCCAAGATTAAAGATGATGTAGCCAGAATCTCACGCCACTAGCTGGTTTCCGGGAGACCGCATGCGGGTGAGGAATGCTCGGAAATGCAGACAGCTTGACCGGACCCGATTGAGTGATCGTGGAATGTCTCTATCGTACGAACACGGCCACACCACCAGTAAGCGTCAACTCAGAGAAAGGCCGGGACTCAGCACAAACTCGTGATCTTGACAGAACACATGAGCGGAGAAATGGGTTCCAACGACGCAGCACCTGCAAACATGCCTCTGCACTTTTTCGCGGACGCGCCGGGCATGTCACTGGTGTTGCGGCCAAGGCATGGAAATTCTCCTATAATTTTGCCGCTCCATACTTGGAATGCTGACGACCTGCCATGTCGATTCAGGACGCTTGCGGGCCCAGAGCGCCTGTCACCACAGCCAGCATCGGGGTGTCGGGCGTCGCTGACGTCGAGCAACGACAAGGACCACATGGTGCTCTGCCATGTTGCGTAGTTGGTAACCCATCCCCTCTCCTTCTGCCTCGGACACACGGAAGTACTCCAGGTTGCATGGTCTGATTAAAGGACTGATGACAGGTTGTGGTCTGTTCAAGAGACCTCCGGAAACTTGCAAGTTGGAAGGAGTGCCGTCGTTATTCAACCACTCGGACTATCAGCCGCTCCTAAGCTAACGCTATACGGACTAACGCCACGCCTCTTCCGCTCCCGCCTGCCGTCACTGGTCTCAGGAGGTCAAACTGCCCACCGACCGATTGGCAGCGGCCAAGCGAAAGCGACATCTCAACATCCTGTTTGGCTGCGATGCGACTTAGCGATGACCGTCAAAGGCAGTTCCAGGAACCAAAACAAGATACTACCATGTGTGTACGAAGTACCTTGACTGGCTCAACACGCAGCGAACGGTGGAGTAATTTGGGGTAATCAATTGATACATATCATCAAAGGGATAGTCTCAGGAGTATCAAAATGTACCTACTCCGTCCCACAAAACAGCCTATCCTCGGACCGCGGTTCCAGCCATCAAAACGTGTTCGAGAAAGTAGGGACCCTTGGAACCTCAGAGACCTCACCTCATAACCCTGCTAGCATGTCGATCCTCCAGAGAACTTCCTCAGGGTTGAAGCATAAGCTTTTACTAGCAGAGCGTTCCATGGCTCTCTTGGTCACGAGCTTTTCGAAGTGAGCCGTTACATCATGTATGGCACATCAGCACGATGAGAGAGACGGATTATGCCCTTTCTCTCTCGTGGAGGTTGAAATAGGGCGGAGAATGCTCAACATCACCCTTACAATCACGCACATTATTGTGGCAACAGTGGAGTCCAAGCAACGGATGAACCATGGACCCCAGAGACTTACACGCAACGAAAACGACGAGTGCATTGCGCCGGATGAACGACAGGTCATCTGCCATCCTCTATCGTGATCTTAGGACAAAGTTATGTGGAATGACAGCCTCGCCCGAAGCCTTATTGGCCTGGCTGCTCCGCATTACGTTATATGGGCCTAATGCTGTGAAACCGTGGGGAGCCGCATCAAAGCCTGACATGTTAATCCACGACATGCATCAACGCATTACTTCCTTCAACAACCTCGGACCTTTCGCACATACTACCTGACACCGAAAATACGCTCTCGAGAACATCGACGTCACATTACCCCTCTTCGCGTGGTAGATCTTCTAAAGCTTTTTGATATCGACAAACTTCGGATGAGTTCGGCAGGAAGAGAAATCCTCCTGCGGACCAGTAATGCGTGATCTTGGCGACTACAAGCCGCAATCATTGAGGAAATCTGGGAACCGCACAGGAGTAGCAGCCCTTGAATGTGATATCGATGAATGACAGTCGCTGGACATGACATGGAAGAGAAAACTACCGCTGCAGTAATGCATTATGCGTTTACACATTTTATACGAGCCTGTCTCAAGGCTTGCGCTAAATACAATGACAATACCTCCTTCATCTCAACGACGTTCCAGTCATCAACTTATCACAGGCTCGGTTCTACGTTTCAGGATTAGGCTTCAGCGGCACATCTACCTTAGTCTCATCTCGAATATTAAACCATATATCGATACTGATACATCAATGTAAAAATGCCGCAAATTGGACAACAACCACATGGCACTTAAAAAGCAACGCCCCCTAGGCCATCGATTCCACTCATGAAATAGTCGCGAGCATAGCCCGGAGCCCTTCAAAGGTCTCGATGCCAGTCGGGAGAATCTGGTCGGGAGGCAGATCGAAGCCAAAGGTGCCGGTATCACGGAGCTCGATGACGTACGCGTACTCCGCCTCCGCCTTGCTGTAAGCAAAGTCGGCGCTACCGCCTGAGACCGCATAGAGGGTTTGACATGTTGGGCCAACGGTATATTGCGTGTTGAAGGCCTTTGCGACCCCGTCCGCGAAAGCCCGGCCCGCGTTGTCGTGGGCCTGAGTGCCTGGGAAGGTTTCGTTGCAGGAGTAGCCCCATGCTGGAAAGAGAGTCAGTTGCTGTTGTGTGGATGTCTCACAGAATTGAGGCAAGGACTAGTAAATATCACTTACGCGACAAGACGAGCTGAGAGAAAGAGTGCCAGTCGACGAAGAGCTTCAAGCCTCCGGCCTCCATGGACCTCGCGAGCAAGAACTCCATGTGTGCATTGGTCTCGGGGCTGGACCCGGGAGATACTCCTTTGATGTCGCAGATCGATCAGTTGCCTTCTACGCTAACAGTTGGTGGAGCGAACGAGCTGGACATACCTCGATACACATCTGTGCAAGGGTCAGGAGAGGAACCGCCCGGCACGTCCCAGAAAGCATCCCAGTTACGGTTGTTGTCTGTTCCAACGCAGTTAGTTCCGTTGTTAATTTGCCGGTTCTTTCGCCAGAATCGTTCGGTCGTTTGCGTATAGACGAAGCCTTGCTCCAGGTTAGCTGATGATCAAGTCCTGAGGCTGGCCGAACAAACCATCTGGGTTGGCAATGGGCACAATGTAAAAGTCATAAGAATCCACAAAGGTCTTGACTTGCTCATCCGTTGAGTACAGAGATAGCAGATGGTAGATCATATACTCCACAGTCTGTTTGGTCGACCATCAGCTTGAGGAACTCCTGGATGAATGGCTGTCAATTTACCATAGTGGTAATCCATTCGCGGGCATGGATGGTTCCATGAAAAACGATTGCAGGCTTAGTGCTTGGTCCGTCGCGGCCATAGATATGGATACCCGTCAACGGCCGGCCCTCACTAGAGTCTCCGAACTCGAAGATTTCGGAATTGGTAGAGTACGTGACTTGGACGTCGGTCAACCAAGCCATATGGTCGTCATACCTGCATCAATAAGCGCCTGTCAAAAGCACAGGTGGGATACCACTGACGTGTGATAGGAGTTGAACCAGGTGATATTGGGCGCTGACCCGGCCTCATAAGCCTCGAAAGCGGACTCGAGCGCGATCGCCGCACCAAGATCCTCGTTTAGGACCTCAGTATCCAGCGTCGAAGCATCCCTCTCAAAGGCCTGAACCTGAGCGGCAGGGACGACCAGATCAATCGGTTCATTTTCCCGCGGCTCTCCCTCACGTGAATGTAGTGACAGCTGTCTCATGATCCTCTCCACGCCGGCGACATCGTCACCGACGAAGACACGAACCACTTTGGCGCCATCGTAGCTGACCTTGGCAGGCACAGCAACGGCAGAGGCGAGCGCGACGAGGAACGGGAGAATCTGGGCTACCTTCATCGTGATAGGTCTCGACAAGTCTGACGCCGGTGTCGCATGTCCATGACGGCGGCGCGGAGAGCTTCTTTATGCATCTCATGTCTGCTCACAATCGCTCGTAAAGAAGCTTCTCCTCTTCCTCCTCCGGCCGCGCGCGCATCGCTCTCGGAGATGCTTCTCCGCATGTGTCAACGGCCGCCATTCCGACCTAGATGTCGTACACCGGAAGAACGACAGATGAGCAGAGATTGGCGCGGAAGACATGTTTCACAAACGGCGGTCCAGTATGCTTCAAGCATTCAAGGCCTCGGCCCCAACTTCAAGCCAGGTTGTTTCCGCACTCTATCGGTTGCGGCTCCATTTGCAGAAGCTGCTTGTATCGTGATGTGTGTAGGCTATTTTACCCCACAAACCGCTGCGGTCATTGCCATACCGTTTTGACATAGGCTCGGATCCTTGGCTGGTGTTCCTCGCTTGCAGGTGGCATCTGGTGGTTGATGCTCCTCGGCTGTTGTTCGTTTCTATCCGGGGCGGGTGAAGTTCCTCTTTGCGTAGCATTTGGCGGGGTATTGTGGAGAGATCTGATAATCTACGGAGGCTAACGATAGAGGAGCTAGGCCTTTAGCAAGGGCTTCAAGCTGGAAGCAGATCGAGTTTAGATAAGGTTTGGCGATTGTCAATATTATCAAAGACTCTGGAAGTAAGCCTCTAAAATTCCTAGTCACGGTGTAATTGTCAGCATCGACGATCGCCTATATATTGCAGTGGCCGGCCGTCATGCTTCAGACACACAAAGGTGCCTAGGCAATGATATGATCACAAAAGCGTAAAACAAGGGTTGCTCAATGCGTTGACCTCCGAAGCTCCAGATTATCCTCCTCCATGGTGAACACTGACTCTGCTCATGACCAAGCTTTTCAAGTTTGGTGATAGTTGCTTTGCTGGGATGATTTAGGGTAGCTCACTTGTACTTTAGCTTAGTCTCTTGCGATTCAACGCTGGGCTTGATTCGATCTAAAGTAGCTGATAGATCATCCAAACGTTTCCGTTGTGCCGGAATACCAGTGTGGCAAGTTCAAAGTCTAGGTGTACACCGGTCCGAATCAAAGATACGCATTGAGTAGCATACGCAACGCATCATCTGTCAAACTGTCTTGTCCCAAGCATCCATGGATTCCTTGACTGTTCACATATATTGTTCACCTGCCATGTTGATGACTGAAGCAGTAAGGGATGCAAAGACGGGTTTCCGGCAGTGGTGCGATGCAGAGTTGTTATGTAAGGTTGCGGCTTGAAGAGCTTGAAGAGCTTGAAGAGCTTGAAGAGCTTGAAGAGCTTGAAGAGCTTGTACGACAATTTCACAGCGCCTAATAAGAGATTCTTTCAACGAAACCTAAAGCTGCGGATGAAGTATCAGCTCGGTTATATGGCACGAGTTGCTGCTGTCCACGACTTGAGCCGCCGGAGCTCAAGAAGTGTTCCCTCTGGAGACGGTATGGCCCAACATGAATTCGGCTTGCAAAAACGTGGTTGCAGGTGCCAACGATGGGGACCTCGCGCCCTTTACTGGGAACTATGCTTTCATTATTGAGTGATGCTGTAACAATCAGCCCCTAATGAGTTCACCGCTTAAACTAGCTCTATTAGTTTCCTCGTGTCAAAAGGGGGTTTAGCTTGAGAGTCAAACAGTCCATGCTGGCGCTCGGTGCAATTCTCTATTATTTTTAGGAAGGCAGCCGTCATGCCACCCTACTAGGGTTACCTTTGCAACATTAAGAAGTATCTCTACTACTGAAATCATAGAAGCACATTTAGTATAGTATGTATCGGTACTACGGCTCAAATTTTGATGACTTCACTCTTCGGAATCTTTCAGCGATTGTGAAAATTTCACCATCCCTAGACCACATCCAGGCTGATGCTCGATCTGCCTACTGTGGTAGGTATAGAACCCTGTTAATTTCTGACTAGGCATCCTTAATCTAAGAACAGTGCTGTCCCCGAAGGAGCCTATACTAAACAGCATCAGATCCTGACGATGCATTGGCAACAATGAGGCTTCAATCCATCCGACGTCTCGCTCTCGCTGCAGCTTTATTCCTACCAGGCTTACAGGCTCTACATGTGAAATCAGAGCTGGGCATCATACCTCACTCTCTTGAGATTCGGGGAGACAAATTCTTCACGGAGGAGGAGGACAAGCGTTTAATAGAGCTGAAGGAGAAGAACCCGAAGCTAACATGGACGGAGATTGCCAAGTACTTCCCGGATCACGGCTATGGATCGGTAAAGCGTCGATATCAGTGGTACCTGCTGCAGAATGCGCCAGAATCGCAGAAGCATTACCAACCGGAGGAAGATGAGCTCCTGATACAGCTGAGAGGAGACGGCCTGCCTTGGGCACAGGTAGCTGACACCTTCGCCCAGTACTTCCCGAGACGAAGCGTACCGGCGTTGGCGCAGCATTATAACAAAGTTCTGATGCCCCGGCCAGGGCGGCCAGTTTATAAGCCTTACACACCTGACGAGGATCAGTGCCTGATACATTTGAGAGAGCAGGGCCTAGACTGGGATGAGATTGCCAAGTCATTTGCTGGACGAAGCGCGTCGGCATTAAGAAGCCGGTGGGACAACCGTTTGAAGCAGGACACGGGGCGAAGACCGACAAAGATTGCGTTCACACAGAAGGAGGACCAGCTCCTCATACAGCTAAAGGAACGGGGCCTTAGGTGGGACGAGATTGCCAGGCATTTCGAGGATCGATCCCTTGCGACATTGAAGAATCGGTGGAAGAACTACTTAAGGCCAGAACTGGGACTGAAGCCGCAAAAAATCCCCTTCACACCCGAGGAGGACCGGAAACTGATAGAGTTGATTGAGCAGGATCTAGACTGGGACGAGATTCTCAAGTCGTTTGAGGGACGAACCATTGTGTCCTTGCAAAGTCGGTGGCATAACCATTTGAAGCCAAAGAAGGGGCCGAACCCGCAATAGATGGATCATACGCGACCGTACTCTCATCCGCATACTCCTATCTGGACTCGTCTCGTCGCGATGGTTCTGTGTGGGTCTCGTATAGAATGCGGTCACTGGCTTGTTGATTGTCGCGTGCATTGTGGGCCGTCTTTGCTTTTCGATGTTTTGAGGATTCGGATACGCCCAGGTATCGTCATTATCACAATTTTCCCTGAATTCTACACCCAAGAGAAAGCAAGTGCGATAGACGCGCCAAAGGCTCGCATCATCAATATATATTGCAGCGAACTGATGGATAATAACGAACCGCGGTGGCCACTGAGATATCATGGAAGAATGCGAAGTCAAAAAGTAAAGAGTACGAAGCTACAACGTACATTGAAGGTTATAGCGAGGTGCGAACCATGAAAGAAAAGATGGGACTGCAAGCTGATCCTGCGCCGGCTACCAGAGGACCCTCAATATGTCCAGTTCCGAGCTTCTGGACCAGGTGCGAGTCCTCTGACGTCTGCGAGGTTCAGCCATGCGATGCCTACCTCGAAGCTGGGGAGGGGGCTTCCTCTTGTTTGAAAGACGTTTTTGCGTTATTGACCTGCTGAACCCTACCGCGTTTCCTCCGCGAAGTCCATCAGAGCGATTGCTTCCTGGTCCCCCGCCCAGGGCTGGAACCTCGACAAGCTCCCGGGGCTTTGGGGGTCCCGAAATCTTAACCACGCTCTTTCGTGGCAGCGGAACCCCATCTTTCCACGAGGCAGTCTAATAAGCCGACCCAGGCCCACAATGTGAGGGGGTCAGCCACGAACGCCACGAACGGCAACATTACGAACTACAGGAACCAGTTGGAGCTCCAGTTTACCCCCATGTAGCCCGGGGCCGGCGGCTGCGGGGTGGCAGCTGCTGGCCGTGTGGACCAGGACGGGACCGGCGGGCATGGCGGGCATGACTTTCCGTCGCCCGTCACACGAGTGACAACAATTACCACGATGAGCGCAAGGAGAAAAACAATGAACCAGGCGAAGACGGCGCTGGGACTGTGCTGGTTCATGTTGGTGGCTTCGGTGTCCGCCGCTGGGCATCCAGGATTCGGTCTTACTTTTTCTGGGGGTTCTCATTCAATTTCCAAATAAGCGCCCCCGAAGTCGTGCTCGCGAGGGACTTGAAATCCGAAGTAATCGTTCTGGAAGGCTTTATTGTCTTCCTCATTTCGATTTAATCGGCCGCCGCCGGGAAAGACCTGCTAGGGTCGCGAGGTCTTTGGTTATGCGCTCCGCCACCTGCTGCTAAATGCAATTGTCGATTAGATCTTTAATGCCATTGTGCGCATCAGGTCCTCCGGTTCTTCCATTTCACATCATCTGCATCGATGCCGATGTCGGCCGCTTTGGTGACGTCTCCTGAGTATCTTAAGTCGGGGTTTGGCCGTTCTTGGTAATGATGCTGGAGAGCTTTCTGTTCTTGGTCCGACTCTTGTGGACCTTTCACAGAGTCTACTCTCTGCTCTTTCCATTGCATATCCCAATACCCCGGCCCCTTGAGTCTTCTCAACGACTCAGCGAGGTAATCTCCATATTGGAGATATAGTCGGATCTCAATCCATGTGCTGATGTTCTTGACCAGAGCTTGGACGAGGCCCCTTGTGCCGTGGACTTCTTCCCACGTGGCCGGGTCACGATTCTGAAGAGCACCGGATTCTTCGTTGCAGTCAAGTAGGGTGAGTCCGTAAGTATAGGCTGATGACAACCTGTGCAGAGCTGACTTGACGGCTTTTCATCAACAGGCTCTCTGCGACGATACGTGTGGAGTTGAGTGGCGGTAGAACTCTGGGGCTGGGCGTCACGAGCTCAGTCGTTTCAGGGACTCTGTCAAGTAATCGCCGTACTGGAGATAAAGTTGTCTTCCATCCATGTTGCTGCGTTAATCACGAGGCTTGAACAAGGCCCGTTGGTCCGTGTACTTCATCCCATCGTGATTTTGCCTCATTCTGAGATTGGGGTCAGTTTAGTCCGAGCCATGTATAGGGGTCTGGAGCTACTCTACCTCGAGGATCATGATTTCCTCGCTCAGAGCTTGCCTTTTGGGGCCGTTTTTCATATCTAACGCCGTTCGGCATTTGTTGCCGATTGATTCTACGAATCGTCTTTCGACTTTGCGACAGTTGGAAGGTTTGGCAACTCCTCGGTGAACACCGCTTCCGCAGCGAGACGGCGATTTAGGAACTTGGGTTATCTCTCGAATTGTTGTAGGGAAAGACACTTTAAATGGTAAAAGAGCATGGGAAAGAGGGGATCCTTGGATTGCATTACCCGGCAGCGGGTTATATGGAAAGGCGGAGACACGCAAAGTAGTTGAGGTCATGGTATAGGGGACGAAATATGTGGAAGATTGGGGGGAGAAGATTACTCCACAGAATGCAAGTCTGAGAGCAACAACCGAGGGCACTCAACGGGGAAGGACCTGTAAAGGTCACTTTCTACAGTTGGGAAGTAATCCTTGTCGAACATTATCTACTTCTGATACAATTAATCGGTCTTTCGACTTACAATGATTAGCAGTCAGTGTCCCAGTTGTGAGTAAGCGCTGACAACTGGGTTCGGCAATTTCTACCAGTACTCGATGAGTTGCACGAAGGCGTGAGCACGTAGGACGGGTAAATGCCTGGCTGTGAGCAGGGTACGGCCCTGAAAGGTGCACAAAAAGCAGCCGGATAGTTGTTGGGAGGAGCGGGAGTCCATGAGAAAATTATGGAAAATCGCTCAGGGTATTAGTCTATGTACTGATATTACATTTCTCTACATGAGTGGCATCATCAACAACGACGAATGTAGGAGATCTAGTCTAAGCAAGCCGCCGGGTAACTCTACACCAGAATATCCATAGAGAAAATCTTTCACTTACGCTTTCGAGCTGACCTCTGGCGTGGAATCCTGCTGTTTATTCTTGCCTCTTCTCCTCTCAACCATCTTCTGGAGAGAAGCTCTCGCAAACTCCCAGGAGATCATCTTCGTCAAGTAGAACAACGCCGTCGCCAATGCGAAGTTGAAAAACGCATACCCGACAACAATGCCCAGATTCCTCCAACGGTCGCCATAGATCATCTGTACAGAGAGCAAGTACTGATCCCCTGTCGCGTAGCGGCAAAACTCGCACGCCGCCGTGGCGTCCGGGTTCAGGATCTGCCCGATCATCTCCGTGAACCGGCCAGCAAACTCTCCACAGGTCTGGCCGTCCGGCGGGGAGAAGACGGAGATTTCCTTGGGCTCGCAGATGATCGGGACGCCGCTGACGGCGTTGGACATCTGGCCGCCGATGACGTAGGTGAAGGGGGAGAGGTAGTACATCCAGTGCCAGAAGCTGATGAGCTGGGAGATGGGCTGCAGGACGCCGTTGAAGAGGATGACGAACGAGGCGAAGAGCGTGGTGAAGACGGCGGCGGTCTCGGCGTTGGGGGCCAGGGCGGCCATGGATTGGCCGAACGACGAGAACCACATCTGGAAGGCCATGAGCATGAGCCAGGCGTATGCGCCGCGCTCGTGGACTGCGAAGGTGTAGGTCTTGTAGAAGCCGGTTGCGTAGTAGAAGGGGAAGAAGAAAATCGTGCCGGCTACCCAGTTGTATGGAAGCTCGACCATGAGGACAGAGACGATGAAGGTTGTCCAGTGGTACATCCTCGAGGGCTTCTCACGGACGAGGAAGATTTGCGAGAGCTCGAAGAACTGAGGCTGGAGCTGGTTCATGAGTGGCATGCCCAAGATGCAACTCATAAAGATCGCAAACAACTACAGAAAAATCAGTATTGCGTTGCAGATTTCCGTCTTTGGGTCCTCACCTTGTTTTGCAAGTCCTGCGGGGAGTTGCCAGCGTCCCAGAACGTGAACCCTATCAGTATGCCAGCAGTCAGGTTCAGCATTACCTTGCCAGTGACATAAGCCGGATTTCTCCAGTAATGCTGGAAGATCCTGTACTGCACAGCCCTGTATTGAGTCAACCAAGACGCGGCAAAAGCTCCCTGCGGCTCATCATCGCCGTGGTCGTTCTCTTGAGAGTACTCTTGCTGCAAAGCCGGTACCTCTGCGAGGAGCTGCTCCTGGTTTGCAGACCGCATCCAGACCTCATGCCAATCCCGATCTGCTTGTGCGGTCGCTCCCGCGCCAATGACGTCGAGAATGTACTCCGCCGGATTCGCACCTTCAGGACACTCGGCCGCACCATTGCTCTCGAAGTATTCGACCACGTCGTGTGAATGCTCGCCAATGGGGCCGAAGTAGACAGTTTTTCCACCCTTCATCAACAGCAATAGGCGGTCAAACTGCTCGAACAGGACCGAAGACGGCTGGTGGATCGTGCAAAGGATGGCCTGTCCTGAATCTGCCAGCTTGCGTAGGAAACGCACGATTGCAAACGCAGACTGCGAGTCCAGGCCACTGGTGGGCTCGTCCAGGAACAGCAGGAGAGCTGGTTTCGCGACAAGCTCCACGCCGATGGTGGTCTTCTTGCGCTGTTCGACGTTCAAGCCGTTTCCTGGCGTCCCGATGACTGCCTCGGCGTAGTCTTCCATCTCGAGCATCTCAATGACCCTCTCGACGTATTCGTACTTCTCCTCCAGCGGCACATCCTTTGCCTGCCGCAAACGCGCGGAGAAACGCAAGGCTTCTCGCACAGTCGCGTGAGGCAGATGCAAGTCCTGCTGCTGAACGTAGCCTGTGCGCCGCTGGAACGAGAGCCCAAGTGGAGCTCCGTTTACCAGAGCAGTGCCGCCGACGACGCCGACGTCAACCCGCTCCGCAAGGACATTGAGGAGGGTAGTCTTCCCGGCTCCGGACTCGCCCATGAGAGCGGTGAGGGTGCCAGGCTTGACGTATCCGGTGATGTTGCTGAGAAGCCTGCGCATGGACCCGTCGGGAAGAGTGACATCGTATGTGATCTTACTCCACGTGAAGACGTCCTTGCTGCGCACGAGGCCGTGGAGTTCGGAGCCACGCGACTTGGTTGTGGTTGCCACTACCATCTCTCCCATCTTCTGATGCTCGAGATCATCAACGGCTTGTCCCTTCTCGAGCGCCTCTTGGACATACTCCGGTTCGTGGCCCTTTCGAAAGATTAGAAACTCGCCCTTGCCGGGGTCCGGCCTGTTGTATTCGGTCGCCAGCGCAAACATGGCAACGAAGAAGACAAGGAAGGCCACCAAGATGCCAATATTCCTCCACAAATTAGAGTAATAGTATTCAAAAGCGATATTGATGTAGTCATCGCCACTGACGGCCAGCTCTCCAGGCCTAGCGCCAATAACTGCACAGGCCTGATTCTCGCTCGAAACGTTCTCGTAACCAGGACCAGAAGGGATGAGCTGCGCACAAGGATTCGACGTCCCGTGGAATTCATTGGCCATGAGCGCCTCGAAAGCGTATGTGAGGGGATCGATGTAGGTTATCCACTTGAACCATGGACGCATGTCGGGTTTTGGGATTATGTAGCCCACGTGTATGACGGATGCCAACACACTGACACCAGCGATGCCAGCAGCGGTCTCCGGGTCTTTCGTTGTGGCCGCCAGAGTTCGGAAAAAGGTGCTCATCACAAGGGTGCTCAAGTAGGTGGTGAGCAACAAGATGAAGAAGGCGCCAGCTTCCCGTCGCAAGCCTGTCATGAAGTACAAGATGACATCGAATATGAATACGTTGACGAGCTTGAAGGGCCAGTCCGCGAACAGGGAAGCTAGAGAATCTGAAAAGGGATGGTAGAAGGCGTAGGACTTGTGCTTTTCGACGATCGGACGTTGTCCATACTGGGTGGCGACCTCGACCATCGTCTGAAGAGCGTTGAACAGAACTGCGAAGAAAAGAACACCTGCTTTGGAGAAGAAGCCGGCGGTTGTGTCGGGCGTGTCGTAGTACAAACTGCTGGTAATGAGTGCCGTAAAGATACCTGCGAACGCATTCGCACCGAGGTATGCTTTGTCGCCGGCCATGCGTCGGAAAGCGCGAATGACGTTATACTTGAGCTGCATTGCAACGTCAACCAGATACGGGCTATGCTTTCTCTGCCGCTTGCTCTTTTGTGACTGCTGATACTGGCAGTAGGTCTCGAGCTGGGCGACTGGCTGGTTGTATGTAGACTGGTATTGCTCCATTTCTTTCTGCAGCCGCGCATAGTGGTCGCTGGCCTTCCATAGGCGCACAAAGTCGTCGACACTTCTTGGGGCTTTTGACTGCCAACCTTCTCTGACGCGGTGACCGCGCGGATCGGTGATCGCAGTCAGGAAATCGGCTGTAGTCTGACCAGGGCGGCAAGCAAATCCGAGATCTTCGAAATACTGCTTGGCATCTGACATCCTGCCAAAGAAGATTTGGTGGCCGAGATACAAGAGGGTGACTTTGTCGAATTCCGTTGAAATGTTTTCTCCGGCTTGGTAGAGAGACATTATAGCGGTACCGCGAGTCAGGTTGGTCAGGTCGCGAGTGGCACGCGTGAACTCCAGAGCCGTTGAAGCGTCCAACCCACGAGTTGGGTTGTCATAATAGGCCACTGACGCTCGAGATGCCCACTAGTCGCGGTGAGAATCAAGTAAAGCGGACGGAGGTAATGTTACTTACCACCTCGGCGAGCGATACTCGTTTGCGCTCTCCGCCACTGACACCACGCACAAAATCGTTTCCGACCTTTGTGCTCAGAGCATGCTTCAATCCGAGAGTTTTGGCGAGGTAGTCGGTAGTTGCTTGGACGTACTGCCTTCGAGTGACGCCGTCGAGTCGCTTCTCAGGTGCGCGCATCTCGTTCGCGAGGTCGAGGGTGTGGCTAACAGCGAGAGAGGGAAAGTGCACATCGACTGACTGCTTAGCAATGGGTCGAAGAACACAATAAGACAAGACTCACCTTCGGCATTGTACAGAATGTCTCCCCGGAACTGTTTCTTCATGATCTCAACGTCCACCCCATTGTAGGCTACGTCCCCGCTCCAACCGACGTAGCCCTCCGTGAATCCGGCAAGAGTCTTGAGCATGGTGGTGCATCCGCTGCCCGGTCGTCCAAGCACGAGGAGCATCTCGCCTGCCCTGACAACGCCATCTATACCATGCAGTATCTCTTTCTGCGGGCTTCGACCGCGGGTCTTGATCAGGTGGGCTATAGCCGACGGTGCCTCCAAGATCTGGCCGACGTGTGCCTGGTAGTTTGCCCCGGCGCCAGACCCGACGACCCTCAGGTCTCGAAAGAGCACGGAGGTGTTGGAAGAGGGGGGAGGAAGACCCTGCTTTTCTGTCGTCATGACTGTGTACGCAAGGTGGTCGTGCGAGTTCCAGTCATTGCGCGTAGTGTCCAACGCGGTGGGATCGAGCTGTGGCGATGGCTTCTCCATGTCATTGCCTCGTGTGGGTGTAGGAGATGTCTCGTTGGACGAATCGGCCGTGGACAGTTTCTCGACTGTGGTTTCCATGGTGCCTCCTCGACCCTGAGAGGGACTCACCGCACCTTTTTGAAGAAAGGCAATACTGGTGCCGATGAGGGGAAAAGAAGCAAAGAATGAAAGACGGAAGACTATTGAAAATGCATGTGCGCTGGACGGACGAAGGAGACTCTGAGAGGTTAGGAAAGGCAAGGAATGAGGAAATGATAGACATATATAGTCCTTTGACCATGAAAAGAAAAATGCACCTACCTTCACGCCAAACTCGTTCTACATGTGCGATCTATGATCTCAAGGTCGAAGTCTACTGTGCATCGGCGTTCCGGAGCTTCTCCTTAGCAACGTGCCGTCCCATCTGTCCACAGGTAGCCTGAGGACGGAGCCTCGGCAAGGCAGAGCCGGCCTTCCGAGCGATTCGGCGTGACGGATGCGGCCGATCTTGGTCGGAAAACGCCAAGCCTTACGCTTGCATTACGCGTCGACTTACCCGCGGGCGCCCGGGCGAGAGGCCAACGGAGCGGAAGCGTCGAGTTTCCGCCAGGCCATTTGCTCCCCAGTGAGAATCCTAGCCCTACCTAGGTAGGTAGGGTTAACATCTGGCGGAAGGCCACGGGTGGCACTCATTGCGCTTTTCCCCCATCTTTCAACGGCTACTCAGTCTTTCCGGCGCCGACTGACCTTTGACGTCGCGTTAGAGATCTGGGCAGGCAGAAACGTCTTAAGGGTAGATATCTGCAGTTTTATTGGAGTTGATTGCTGGAAGATTCATCTTCACTCTCAGCTTTCGGTCTGCCACAAGTTATACGCTCAGGTGTCCTCCGTCCGGGGCCGTCAGCATAGGGTCAAGGCTGGTGTATGCTGTTGCCTCTTCTCGATGCTTTGTCTGGCAAATTCCTACGTAGTGTGGTAGTCCATTAGGCAGTCTCAATTAAATGATGGTATGAGTATTCCCCATCGTGGATTGCCAAAGTATCTTGGAATGTGACATCGCAAGGTGAGGGATGCATCCCTTTCCAGGGCATGCTTATAATAAATGACTGTATCCCTGCCTCTCGTCATCCTTTTGATATTTGCTGAAAGTTCCATCGGAGTTTGAAGCCTACTTTGGTGTCATCTCACACCAGCATGGACGAGTTTCGAAGCAGAACGCTGTTCTACCTTCAGCTGAAAGATTGAGTTACAAAGCATGGCGGAGCCCTGCGAACGCCACCCTAAAGACCTAAAACATACCAAGGTGATAGGGGAAGAAAGCCCGCAAGAAGACTGGAAAGCGAATCGATAAATAATGACATGAATTTTAGGTCGCTTAGGCTGAGAACCACCGCTTCAACGAGTTCCAACCTGTCCCATCCTGTCACCGTCTCGAGAAACGACCTCACGAGAGCAGTTCGTAGGGATACCGCGAACCGATGCCTCCAAGCAGACTCGGCTCAGCAGTAAGAAAAAGATCCAAACCGGCAACACACCCTATACCCGTGCCAAGATTTTGTGCAGATGATTGTGTCGATGCGATGAGATGAAGCTTCCAGGCCCACAGCGAGGCCGTAGGAGCAACCACTTGACGAGAACTTCGGTCGAGACGTACACGCTCACCGAGATCAATGCGGCTGTGGCCACTTGGGCGTGCAGGCTCCCTGTTTCTCCGCCCACTCGTCGAACCGGGTCGTGTTCCACTCGCTGATCCAGTGCTGGTCGCCATTGGGGTCTTTCTTGCCGCCGATGCTGAGGGCCCATGCGAGCTTGCAGTCGGCTCCGTCGTAGAGCAGCTGGAAGCAGCCCGAGTTGGCGGCACATCTCTCGCGACACTCGGTGATGTTGGCGACGGGCTGCCTGTCTTCTCCTGACAAGTTGTCCCAGTCTTCCATTCGTTGGGGGAGGATGGGCCGGACGATCTTCTCGAAGACCTCTTTGAACGTCATGGGCGTCTGCAGCCATCGTGTGAGCAAGATCCTCTGATCGCGGGACTAATTACGGTCAAGGATGGCTCAAGCTGAACTTACCTCTGTGTCCTTCCTCTGCCTCTCGAACGTGTCGATTTCGGCCATTTCCGCCGGAGTGACGTGATGCATCGTGACGATGGGATGGCACCATTCATTCGGACCAAACGGCAACGTCGCCGGCTTCTCACCGTTGACTGTCGGCCAGAAATTCTCCATCTCGATGCCGTTCTCCAGCATTTGGATTCCGATAACGGCATCTCCACAGCACTTGTCTTTCATCGGGATGTCCCACTTGGCAGCGGTTCCGTTGTGCGTGACGACAAAGTCGTACATGGCGGGACCGGATACCATGATCCCACTCCCGCCATGGGCGAAGGGGGTGCCGCCCAGATACGCCTTCGAGCCGAAGTACAGCTTCTCGGTCTTGTTGCGGGTCTCGAGGAAGCGCAGCAGGTTCGGCCAGACGAGATAGGTGTCGGCGTCGATGAAGATGTACCACTCCTTGTTCGGAAACAGTGTCCACGTCTTCTCCAGGATATGCACCATCTTGTACTTGTCCAGGGTCCACGCGCCCAGCTGGCCGCTGTGCGGAGGCTTCCAGCCCTTGAGCATCGAGTCGATCTGACCCGCGCTCATGCCCTTCTGCTTCTTGTACATGTCGAAGTCCGGGTTGTTCGCCATCGCCGACTCCGGCACCTTGTCGAGCGAGTCCAGCAGGTGGAAGTCGCCGACGTACTGCTCCTTGTCCGAGAAGAAGACGAGGTTCGGTGCGCACCGCAGCGAAGTCATCATCTGCGTGGACAGCCGCTCCGCCGCCTCGGTCGCACCGGTCTTGACGGCGATAACGACATTCTCGCCGCCCGGGACGATGGCGCATCGCGGATCGGCGGAGTGTGCACTCGGAGACGGTTGGGCGGCTTTGCTGGGAGTCGTGCTGGAGGAGCTTGTAGAACTGCTAGAGTAGGCATCTGAAATGACCATCTCAGGCCCTGCCTTAGGCTTGGAAGCACCGGGAGTAGGGAGATCCCATGGCTGAGACTGTGACAGGAGGTACCAGCAAAGCGCGGTGAAGGTGAAGGCAAGGATCAAGGTGCGAGCCGTCAGCAGACGGACGAAGGCGGGCATGATGAAGGGCCGAGTTGGACAACTCCTGTGTCGTGAAGGCTAACACGCAAGAGAAGGATAGAAAGGCATTAGTCAAGGAAAGGAGAAGAGTTTGCGCGACCGTGGTGAAGGCAGCAGTCGGCAGCCCTGGAAGTTGTAGGATCAGTCGGCAGCGGTAAAAGTGCCCAAGGTGTCCAGGTGCATGCTCCCGATCTGCGGCTGAGAGAAGTATTGGAAACCTTGGAAGGGGAAATAAAATAGGGGAAAGCCTTTCCGCCCAATGAGCGGGAGTGGCGTTATTAGCTTATCGTGTTGCCGCGCTACTGTGCTGCAGGTGAAGACGGCTCGATATTCTAGCGTTCAGACTTTCAAATCGTCGAAGGATTCTGCATGCATGCGTACGAGAATCATCAGGTCTCTGGAAGATGATGGAGTCATTCTCAAATGCCAGCGGCAAGATTTTGCCGCTCGCGGCCGGACGATCAAAGAGCCCGGCGGGCACGCACCCGAGGACGGCGCCTGTCAAAGAATCGAGGCCTGGAGAGCTTTCACGCTTTATGCTTTCATCAAAGACAAGAGCATCTTTTTACTCTTACACCTCAACAAAGTAGAGCGAATTAGGGAGTAATGATATCGAGATTGAATGGCCAAACTATGGTCACTTCGCATTTATTCTATACTACTAGCGCTTTGATGTTTCGTGTCCCCATGCCCATGGATGCCCAGGTTGATAGCCATGACCTAACCTCTTGGTTGAAAGACGGACATTGGAAATAGCGTCGAAACGAAACAGCATGAAACACTTTCCAGGGAGCCAAACAAAGCACAGGCACGTGAGAAGCACGAGGATTGAATGAGAATACTCTCTGTGAGTTAGGATAGTTATACGACCTATCATCATGGGTGTTAGCACGGCGAGTGCAACGACGTCCCCGAAAGAGATCAAGACGTTCAAAAGCACCAGCAAACTTACCTCTGCAATGGACTGTCTCTCGATGATCGACTTCTGCCTGTCGCTACGCGATACCCGGTAGTAGTTGTCGCAAAAGTCTGCGCACTGCATGTATCGCAGAAAGTCCTCGTCATGGGTGATGACGATCAGCTGGAAGTTCGACTGCTGCCGGCGGACGCGGATGATCTCGGCCAGCGCCTCCGCCAGCGCCCTGATGTTGTCTCGGTCAAGGTTGGTCGTCGGCTCGTCCAGAGCTATGAGGCCGCAGTTGACGCCAAAGCACTCGGCCAGCGCCAGCCTGATGATGATGCTGGCCAGCACCTTCTGGCCGGCGCTGCAGCGGCCTCGCATGTCCATCTCTGCGTCCTGCTTCACCATGCACACCCGGTAGTTGTACGACTTGTTGCCCTTGACGCCCTCATTGTCCGATCGGATCAGGATGGTGTCCACGTCTGTGCCTTGGTACGTCCGCTTCCACAGCTCCTCGATGATGCGATTAATCTCCTCCATCTTGAGGCTGTGATACTTCATGATCGCCTTGTCCAGAGCCCCACCGTACCTGCCCAGATCCTCAATCGCCGCCTTGGTGGTCTCCACCTTGATGTGAGCTTCCTTGTACTTGAACGCGGCGTCCTTGTAATCGGTCTCCCAGTCCTGTAACAGCTGCGTGAGCTGATCATCCTTCGACTTGAGCGAGCCTATCATGCTCGCTTGCTCGGCCGTCAGCTTGTTGCGTTGCATCTGCCATTTGCTGGCTTCTCGGTCGTAGCGTTCTTTGTCCGCTTCGGCATTATGCGCTTCCAGCTCCGCGATCTCTGCTCTCACGGTTTGCAGCGCTCTGTAATCTCGCCGATACTTTAGGTTGTCGGATATCACTCGCTTCGTCTCGGAGTGATTGCGAAGCTGGTCCTCTAGCTGCTTCACTTCCAACGTAATCTCTCGCTGCGAAGTCTCAAGACGCGACAGTTCAGCCTCCAGGTGTTCAATCTCGCGCCGACTTCTGGTAAGCTGTTGAGGTCCACCCTTGTCGACGTACGCATTGATCTCTTGATCGGCCAGCTGCAGCTGGTGACGGCTGTCCGACATCCGTGAAGCTTCTTGTTGCAGCTCCTTTTCTCTCACATCGCCACGGCTGCTGATGTCGTCATACTTGGCCTGGGTTTGAGAAATCTCAGGCAGGAGGGCTTGAAGTTCCTGGTCCGCCCGTCTGATGGCTTCTCTGTGTTCGCTGTTACGGGACTTTAGTTCCTCCACTTGTGCCATCAGGCTTGCCTTTTCTTTCAGCTGGTACACTGCAGCGCTGAGCTTAGCCTTGACGTCCCGAGCTTCCAGTTCGAGGCTGTTTATCTGATTCCGAGCTCGGTCTTTCTCGGTGGTCATCTGCAGAAGGGCAGTCTTGACGGACCTGGACTGTTCGCTCACTTTCTTCAAGTCTTCCTGGATGAGCTCGAGACCCCTTGATCGTCCAGTCTGACTCTGTTTTGCGGCCAGTTCTTGGATCTGCGACTCAAAGCTTGCAATGTCACTGTAGTATTTGACGAGATTGTGGACCGTCTTGGTCAACGACTCCACATCTCTTTTGGTCTCTTTGTGCTCGCTCACAACTTGATCCTGTTCCTCAATCTTGGTCAACAAGGTTTCGCGGCGGGCTTCCAACTGTGAGGTTTCGCTTTCCAGCCGTGGAACGTCGTTTTCTGTCAGACGCTGCCAAGTGTCATAATCGCCGCTCACAGCCTTTGCCTTTTGCAGATCTTCCTCGTAAAGCTCGAGTTCACTGTTGATGGCGTTCTGAGCTGCCTGGGTTATGAGGGTTTGCAATCTCGTCACCAGGTCTGTCTTGTCCTTGGTGCTCAAACCTCGCCGGCACAGCCTGCACACATTATGGGCATTTGCCGCTTCGACGCATTCGCCATAGTACTTCTCCAAGTTCTTGAAACTCGACTGGTCTTGCTTCAAGATGTCTCGGTTTGCTTGGAGGGTTTGCAGCGCCGATGGAAAGGTCGAAGGCTCGTCCTCGATAGCTTCACGAATCCGCTCCTCGGAGTCTTTCGCCTGCTTCCGAGATTTGCGCAGGTCATTTCTTAGAGTGTTCAGTTTGAATTCCAATTGCTCAAGCTCGCGCTGGGTGCCGTCTCGTTGCAGCTCGGCATCTTTCCACTCTGCGCTCTTGGTGTCAAGGACTCTCTGAAACTCCCGCTCGAGCGTTTCTGGGCCCCACTGATGGCCGACGACCTCTGCGATCCTTGCGCCGTGAGCACCCTTCATTGTATCGTAGCTTCGTTGCCTATCTTTGGACTCCTTGCGGAGGAAATCCAATCTCGCCGAGTCTCCTGCTTCCTTTGTCCCCTGAATCAACTCGGCATCCAAGGCGTCCTTTCTGTCGTCAAGCGCGCGGAGCTCGGACTCCGTTTCTCGAATCTTCGTGTCCCATGCAGCCCCATCGAACTCGGATTTTGCAGTAAGGAGTTGCCGCTCAACCTCTTCGATGTTCGACTCTAGGACCGCCTTCCCACCTTCGTCAATGTTGATACCGTTGAGCTGCGCTTGAATGCCGGTTATGTTTCTGTCATTGACGGCAATCTGCGACCTTGAGCTATCCTTGCTCTGATTCAAGGCAGACTTCTTCTCGTTTAGCTGGTTGAGTGTCTTTTGCACGGTCTGAAGAGACTCCTGAGTTTCTCTACGAGCTCGTTCCAACGTCGCCTGATAGTCTCTTGCCATCTTGCCGATGCGTTCCATGAAGTCTCGAACGTGCTCGTCTGTGACCTCCAAGTCAAAACCTCGAATCTGATGTCGTCTGGCCGTCTCCTTTACCAGGGCTTCCCGGTGCTGGAGCTGACGCTCGTACTGATCCTTCTGGGCTTGGTATTTGCCCACCTCGCTTTGCTTGACTCCGATTGATTTTCGAGTTTTCTCCAGTTCACGGCTCAGTTCTCCATAACGCTCTCTCTGCGTTTTCATTTCGTCCTCATACAGGGCAACTCTTTCCTCATACCGTCCTAAAATGGACCGGAGCTCTTCATCACTGTCACTCATTTCCTTCAGGTCGCTCCTGAGTTCGCGGACACTCTCCTCTTTGGCGTCGGCCTCGATTCTCTTCCCCTCGAGCTTGGCGACGATCCTTTCAAACGAAGCTGCGTGTTCCCACGCCTCGGCGGATTTCTCCGTAGCTTCCTTAATTTTGTGACCGAGCTCTGTGCTCTCCGCCCGAAGCACTTCCATCTCTTCGAAGAGCTCGCTGGACTTTTTCTCAGCCTGTCTCACTCATTAGCAGGATTAAGAAGATGAATCGGCGGTGACACTGACCCGTTCACCCCTGTCTTTAGTCTCTTTGGCATGCTGCTCGGTAATCTTATACTTCCCCAACTCCTCCATTTGCTTCTTCCGTAGCACCTTGATATTATCTATGGCTTTGGTGTACTTGAGCGCCTCGAATATTTCGTCGAACCTCTTCTTCAATACGCTCGGCTCACTCATAGGCCATAGGCTTTCATCCTGATGACAGAAGATCACCGAATCCAGGATAGCTCTGGAGACACCAAGATACTGAGGCATGATCTGATCAAGCTCAGCCACACGGGAAGAGATTGCAGTGCGTTCACCATCTTTCATCATAAGTAGTTGCCCCTCCAACGTCTTCTGAGAGCGCGTTGTCTTTTTGACGGTGAGTTGCAGACTCCGGGTCGCCACCATCCGGGCACCTGAGGTCGATTTGAAAGAGAGTTTGACCTGGGCCAGGACTTCTTTCTCGCCACATAGCTGCAGCTGTATCAGCTACTGCGACAAGCAAATTCATGTCTACACACCTTGGGATCATGGATGAAGGCACCTCCTTTACTGTTCGGCGGCAAGTCCCCAGTGGTGGCATACTTGAGACACTCGATGATAGTCTTGACAAAGGTCAGTTGAGTATGTCGAATTCTTCAGTGAGTTCAGTCATACGGTCTTGCCGGAACCATTGTAGCCCACTATCAGTGTCAAAGGAGCATAAAACTGGATAGTCTCGCTTCTAGTGTTGTCGAAAGAGCGGACACTTATACAGGTTAGCTCTATATGCAACGTTACTATGTGATGATTCACTCAGGCATACCCAAGAATAGACAGCTTGTCAATCTTAGCTGAAGATATGGGTCAGATCGTGTCATCCGATCAAGTTAAAGGTGCCGTCTGAGGTCACTCACACCTAGCAACATTTGATTAGTATTGAAGCGTGCGTTAAGTTTCAAGCACTTACATGTTGAACAGATTGCTGGACGGACAGTCAGTTCAAGCTTTGTCCTCCACTGCTCCTCAGAGTTGTCAGCCTTACTAGCCGGGCTTCACAGCGTCGCGAAGAGTAGAAGCGGCTTCGCGTAATCACGTGGGGCGCTTTGTCCACCATGCTAACTCTACACGGCCAAAAGATGTGCGCAGGGAGCAGCGGCTCTGCAGGGCTAAGGGCCTGGCCTTGCACCGTACGACGCCACGCCTATCACCAGTAACCTTGGGAGAGCTGGTGCAGTAATGCGCCCAGTGGTGATGTTGCCGCAGCGTCGGCTTCGCACACTTGTCATATGCTCTGCGGAGGACTTCACCTCGTTTGAAGAATAGACTGGTTCCTCGGTGCGCAAGGCGCATGCAAACGATTCCTTTGCCGCTCTCGCAGCCATGTATCAGAATGGGGGGTCGCTGCCGGCAGATGTGAGGGTGACATTCGAAGCATGCATATTGCGGGTACGTGCTGACCTGCTGTGGATAGATGACAGGCGTGCCGCGCATTTCGGATATGATGGAGCAAGGGTCGAGCCTCATGAGCGGACTCGACGTCGACATGCTCCCGATGGATCTCGACCTGGGTCTGGCCGATCCTGACTCGCAGAACTACAATGCCCTCGGCGCTCAACCTCCCGCGCAGTCCCAGCAGATGTCTGTGGACAATGGTGATGCATACGCCTTGCAAAACAGCAACAACAACATGTCCGGCGCTGGAGCTGGACCGTTGCCTACCGGTTTTGGGGTTCAGACCAGCGCAAATAGCGGGAGCACGCTTACCGAATTCACAAAACGGCGAAACTGGTCGCAGAGGGTGATAGAGGAGATCAGGGACCTACTTCATATCCTCACTCCGGATGGGCGCATTTTATACGTCTCTCCGTCGTGCAAGATGCTCACGGGGTACGAGTCACAGCAAATAGTGGGACGAATCATCACAGACTTCATACATCCAGACGACAGCAGCATTTACATCCGAGAATTTCACGAGTCCATAGCATCAGGCAATCCTTTGCGCTTCTTTTACCGGTTCCGTTGTGAGGATGGTACATACACCATATTCGAAGCACATGGTCACCCGCATCTGAGCTCCGAAGCCGCCAACTTTCATCCCAGCGCGGGCGCAAATTTCTGTCGAGGTGTTTTTATGATGGCTCGGCCGTATCCGACGAAGAATGCGACGCTACTCGACTCGTTTCTGGAGCACAAGATCGAAAACGAGCGGTTGACGAAACGCATTGCGGACCTCAAGCGAGAAGAGCAGGAGGAGCAGGAGGCCCAAGAACGACACTGGCTCAAGAAAGTAGAGGGGCATAGCAGCCTTACGCCGTCTGAGACTCAGCGTACAGATGGACAGACTGAGAGCGAGCCTGTTTCTTCGAGCGTACCTACAACGCAGCCATACAACGGCATGCCGCCTCCGGCGAAGCCATCAGTTTCCAACACGGCACTCACGCGCCAGAATCTAGACGAGGTGCTCGCGGGATCGAAGCCTGACAGCATCAACGACAAGATGGCGCGGTACGAAGGGACGCATATTGAGACGATTGAAATGCTCACAGGCTTGCGCTATCGGGACGGAGAGCGGAGTCAAGGCATCAGTACCGGAGACACATCGCCCGCCCTGATCCGGGGAGACGCCGGTATTGCAATTCTGGTCGACAGGGATAGAAGCGGCGCAGACAAGACAAAGAAGAAGGCCAAGGTCGCGGACGAGTACGTCTGCACGGATTGCGGGACCCTCGACTCGCCCGAGTGGCGCAAGGGCCCGAATGGGCCGAAGACGTTATGTAACGCCTGTGGATGTACGTGCTTGACCTTTCACCGTCCGTCTCGTCTCGTCGTTGAAGTTACGCTAACAACGATATAGTACGATGGGCGAAGAAGGAGAAGAAACGGCAAACGTTAGGGGGAGTCAGTCATCCAGGCCAAATGGGTATGCAACCGAGCACTACAAGCAGCTGACTTCGTGGCTTTGGTTGTCTTTGCGAGTATGGAAGAGCATCCGCATCGTTTCAATGTGTTCGTTTTGCAGCTTTCAACTACCGCTATCGCTGGTGCAATGGTTTTTCAGACTCGCAAAGAATCGAATTATGTATACTACAGCGGATACGTATGTCATTCTCTCATGTTTGGACCAGGTGGTGTATATGATGGCTGGCGTAATCCGTTAAAACGGGGTTTTAGCATTTGGGTCGTGAAGTTGGGTCATATAGTGTTGGTGACACCGTTGGATTCTGGAGATAGGCTTGAATGAATACCTTATGCGATGCAATTGTTGAAAAGGAATGGAGACCCAAAAAGCTACTTAAAGATAAGCTGACAACCCTACATGATATCGTCTTGTACATAGCAAGGCACGCGCCGTTGCTACTAGCTTCACATGCTCGTGCCGAGGCCCCGCCAAAGCCGGAGTTCACGATGGATGCGGGATGGAGCACCGGTGACATCGTGTTCCTGAGCTTTCTCTCGGAGGCGCATGTGCAACACCAAGATTCTCTGCGCAACCTTGGAAAGTCTCCTTTTTGCGTCTAACCCTGCTTCCCCCAGGAATCCGACGATGCTAGTCCGGTAGCAAGCACAGCTTCATCTCGTGCGCACCCAGCCAACATGGCCGCGCAGTCGACCCTCAACGGCGTCGAGGACCCACTCGTCGCCTTGTACACGCGTTACACCCGGCTTCTTCGATCCAGGGCACGGCGCTCCTCGAAGACGGAGCGACTGGTCGCCGCCATCGCGTTAGCCGTTGCTATAATCTCTGCTGGATACGGAAGCTCGACATGGTTGCGGAGGGCGAAGGCAGAGAAGGAAACGGGCAGACGACTGCTGCGGCGGAACTCTGGCGTGCGGGAGAAGGATGGGTCTAGGACGATATATGTCCCCTACCGCAACACCACTGCGAAAGTCACGATCCACCCGACGAAACCTACAACCTTCGATGCCCACAGGAGGCTCTTCTTGCAGCCGCCGCGAGCTGCTGGCATGGGCGATGGCTTCGAGTCGCAAGTGCCGCCACCGCAGACAAAGCCCGGGTTGAACCTCGCGTTCCTGCACCAGTTCCTCAGTCTCCTCAGCATCATGGTACCTCGGTGGGGCAGCAAAGAGACTGGGTTGCTCATAAGCCACAGTCTCTTCCTGACGCTCAGAACATACTTGTCACTAGTCGTGGCCAGACTGGACGGCGAGATTGTCCGGGATCTCGTCTCAGGCAATGGGAAAGCTTTCTTATGGGGTATCGTCAAGTGGTGCGGCGTCGGCGGTTTTGCTTCCTACACGAACGCAATGATCAAGTTTCTGCAGGCTAAGCTATCCATATCTTTCCGCACCAGATTGACTCGGTATATACACGACCTTTACTTGAACGAGCATCTCAACTACTATAAGTTAACGAATCTGGACGGCGGCATTGGCTTGGAAATCGACCAATACGTGACGCAGGATTTGACGCATTTCTGTGAGGCAGCTGCGTCATTGTATTCATCTCTTGGAAAACCCTTTCTCGATTTGTGCGTATTCAACTATCAACTCTATCGCTCTCTCGGTCCGCTGGCTTTTACCGGATTGCTGAGCAACTACTTCCTCACCGCAACCATACTCCGCCGGCTCTCTCCTCCTTTCGGAAAGCTAAAGGCTGTCGAAGGCCGACGTGAAGGAGACTTCAGGAGCCTTCATTCGCGGCTGATAGCGAATGCAGAGGAGGTAGCTTTCTATGGAGGAGACCAAATGGAGAAAGTCTTCCTCGACAAGAGCTTCAAAGAGCTCAAGGGCTGGATGGAAGGCATCTACAGCCTCAAGATAAGATACAACATGCTAGAAGATTTCATCCTCAAATACTCCTGGTCCGCATTCGGCTATCTCATCACGTCCTTGCCCGTCTTCATTCCTGCGTGGGGCGGATTGGGCGGTAAATCCGAGCTCGACGACAGCCCGGCGCAAAGCGGTGGCCGCGAGCGCAGCAGAATGAAAGACTTCATCACGAACAGACGCCTGATGCTCTCGCTCGCCGACGCAGGAGGCCGCATGATGTACTCGATCAAGGACCTCTCCGAGCTCGCAGGATACACTTCGCGCGTCTACACACTAATCAGCACCCTCCACCGGGTCCATGCGGATGCCTACTACCCTCCCCGCGGCACGCACCCGGAGCTGTTCTCGCTCGCGGACGTGCAAGGAACGGTGCACAAGGGCTTCGACGGCGTGCGTCTGGAGAACGTTCCGATCGTCGCGCCGGCGCTGTATCCGATGGGCGGCGAGGAGCTGATCGATTCGCTGTCGTTCATCGTGCATTCCGGCGAACACCTCCTGATCACGGGCTCGAACGGCGTGGGCAAGAGCGCGGTCGCGCGCGTCGTTGCGGGCCTGTGGCCGGCGTATCGCGGGCTTGTCAGCAGGCCGCGCAATACGGGCACCGATGGCATCATGTTCATCCCGCAGCGGCCGTATCTCAGCACGGGGACGCTGCGGGACCAGGTCATTTATCCGCATACAGCTGTTGATATGAAGGATGCGGGGCGGCGGGACATGGAGCTATCAAGGATTTTGGAAGACGCTAAACTGGGTTATCTGCCTGACCGTGAAGGCGGTTGGGACACGCGCAAGGACTGGAAGGATGTGCTCAGTGGTGGAGAGAAGCAGCGAATGGGCCTAGCGAGGCTATTTTACCATGAACCGCGATATGCCTTCATCGATGAAGGCACGAGCGCTGTGAGTAGTGATGTGGAAGGGCTTTTGTATAACACGGCGAAGGAAAAGGGCATCAGTAAGTCGATCCAGTCTCATAATGAAGTGGCCGATTCACCCGCCAAGTGCATAAAGTGCCGGTGGATCTTCAGCGTTTTCTTCGAGTCTTGGCTAACGAGTGATAATAGCTCTTATCACCATCACGACTCGCGCCTCACTCCGCCGCTATCACACCTTCACGCTGACGCTAGGCCTCGGCGAGGATGGCGCCGAGTGGGACTTTCAGCGTATCGGCACAGAGCGCGATGTCTCCTCCGTCGAGAAGGAGCTTCAAGAACTGCGCGAGCGCCTCTCCCATGTCGAAGAGTGGAAGAAGCGACGCGGCGAGATTGATGAGGAGCTCAATAAGGTTTGGGTCGAGGGAGCAGAACTTGCTCCGCCACCGTATCAGGCGGAGCAAGCCAGCGACGCAGAGGTCGTCGAACCGCTTGATGAAAGCGTTGCAGAAGCGGAATGATCTCTATGCGGAACGGATTCAGTCCCGAGGTCGGATAATGGCGAACTTGCCGCCTTCCAAGAGTTTTTGGCATCAACCAACCCTCCCGAGTTCGCACTTCTTCGCGTCAAGTGGCATGTTTGACACCAATGCGGCTTAGATTTCCAACGTTTCGCATAGCAAAGTCCTTTTTGGTTATTGTATTGTCGGAAAGCTGAGTGGCTTTCTTCACACGTCTGCCTCACATCCTCAGGCAATCGTTGGAACTCATGTACCGCCAAGTCTTGTGCAGATATAATCGTTTGTTGAGCAGTCACCATGACGAATTGCGGGTGAGCGGTTTGAGGGCTACCCGGCGGCGTCGGCTTGCCTCGCATCCGGTATGGTTGAGCTGCATTCGCTGCAGATTTTGAGGGAATGCAGAAAAGGCTAGAATAGATCATACAAACGCCGTTGCATAAGCCCGGCAACTCGTCCGAGGTCGCAACATGTTTATGTCCACATCTTTGATGCAGATTCTAGCTTAGTTCGTCAACATGTATCATATCCACTCAGCATTTGAACATTCACATAGGCTACTTCAAGTTAGTAGACATGTCATGATGGATTGGACTGTTCTGGCAGGAAATCAAAGCGTTAAACTCACCTTAATCCTCTTCTTAGCCCGAATATCCTCCAGCCGCCTCCTGTCCTCCTGAAAGCCCTTCTTGATCTCCACCAGCCGAGCCTTATTCCGTTCCCGGGTCTGAAACCTGTAGAAGTTTCCACCCGCCATCTTCTCCTGTCGCTCTTTGAGTCGCTTGGCCACTTCCTGCGCCGCTTCAATCCGCGCAGGTCCTATGCGCCCGCCTCGCGTGACGGTGACGAAGCCGTCAGCGTCGGGCTGAGAGCGTTGGCGTGAGAGCAGGCGCGTCCGGTTAGCCTCGAGCTCTGCGAACGCTGTGAGATGAGAGTTGACGGCGCCTTGGAGGACGGAGGGCGGAGGGTAGCGGAGAGCGTGGTGTGCTCGGTAGCCTGCTCACTCGTAGATTAGTAAAGTGTACATGTCATGCAGATTTCGGTAGGACTTGACGGGTCAACAAACGTTCGATGCCTAGCTTCGGCTTGGAGTCACTCCGCCAGGGTATCTCTCGTGCTTCCTTTCTCGCTCTCTTGATCTCCGTCATCGTAGCCTGCGCGCTAGCTCGGTCAACGAACACGATGACCGCGCTGCTTCCGCTTCTCCATATCGTCCGATCCCACAAGCTCGGCAGATGTGGGCCCGTCACTTCCTGCTCTTCTGCATGATTGACGCTTTTACCACCTTTCCTTTTTCTCTTCTTCCCTGCTTTTGCGCCGGAGTTCGCGGCGGTGGCTGTCGCTGCTCTCGCTCCTGATCGAGAAGCCGCAGTGTCATCAAATTCGACGCGCTCAACCCGTGCTCCTCCTAGCTGATCTGCGAAGAGCGATCGAAACGAAGCTTCAGTTGCGTCTATGGGAACGTTGGCAGCGAAAAGCGATCGTGGTGTATCGCTGTCCGGCACTCTGGGCTCATGCGGGCGGATATAGATGTGGTGAGTAGCTGCGGTTGGGTAGGATGGTAGAGGTTGAAGAGACAGTGATAGGACTGTAAAGCCGGCCACCCTCAGAGGAACTCTGCTAGATAACTGTGGGTGGCTCATGGCGCGCTGGAAATATTAATAAAGCGCAACACTTCGCCGCTATCAAAACTGTGAGAGTTCTATCAAAAGTTTCTGAAGTTGTTCAAAAGGCGGTGGCAGAATCGACTCGCTAAGAGGTCTTCCTTGGCATGCCAATCCGGGACTCGAAAGAATGGCAGCTGTTGGCAGGCCTATAAAGTTGATAGAAATGATGGCAATGCGACTACGCTTTGGCTCGATGCGAATATGCCTTCATAGCCTTCTCCAGAGCGTTGCAGCTCTATCCTAAATAGATTGAGACAACGACAGCTCGCCAGCGTCTCCCAGGCCTATCTACGTCACGAAACGGCAGGCCTTGATATCAGGATCGTGGTATCCATACACCTTGCATGGGTCATACAGACTTGAGGCATCTTATTTCGGTCCGCGCATGTCTCATGCTTATGCGTTTCTCCGGAGGACTCTGTGCGTTCTCCTCCGTGGCCGAAACGAAAAGCAAGTATGGGGAAAGCTCCGATAACAGCAGGTGGCGCCGGTACGGACTGTGCAGTTGCTGCAGCGTGCCCACTGCCAGCAGCCAGGACGAACACGCAGGGCCGTCTGCAGAAGATGGCGATATCTGACACCAGTCGACGGCTACGCTTGCAACCGGTTCCGTGGCTATTTAAAACAAAAAGGAAGAGCCCTGGAGAGTCCACCGGGCATCTTCATATGCGTGTCTCAACTCAGATGTCGGGCGCGGCACAAGAAAGAGGAGATCCACGAATCCCTGCCAAGGTCCGCCTAAGTTTCCCGATGGAGTCAGGGATCGCCCATGGAGGCCGGTATCCGTTGGCTAAAATTAAATAAGTTCTCGTTCGGACTCAGGCCACCGGCAGCTTATCATCCACTTCATCGTTCACCGTTGCGGCCTCTTCAGACTTTGCCGTCGAGGTTTTTCATCTTCAAAACACTGGTACTCGGTGCCGATTACTCTCGTTTAATACGACGCTTCTCTTCAGCGCGAGCCGTGACTGAGACGCTAAGCTCCGGTCTTCTCAGCTGCGGCTCCGCGTTTACGACGCTCTTATCTCAGGATCGGATCCCTTACGGGAGCTGACGAGTGTCTGACCCCAGCTGGCAATCTTCTATCAACCCTCCAAAGACACATCCTTCGAGCTTGACAATCATCGTCTCTTACTTCTACTTCGTTCGCGAACATGGCTGCCGTCGTGCGGCTTGTGTTTGCCTTTTACTGCTTCATCTTCTTCTCCGCGTCCCACGCATTCTATATCCCAGGTGAGCCCTGTCGTGATCTCTGAAACAAACTTCGCAGACTGACAATCCGAAAGGCTACTCTATCAAAAGCTATCGGGATGGCGACGCTGTGCCTCTCTTCGTCAACAAGGTCTACTCCGACAACGCTCAGCTACAGTACGCGTACTCGGAACTGCCATTTGTTTGCCCACCGCGCGGTCGCAAATACTCCGGCTCGCATCTCATTAGTGGCACCAGCATCTCCCTGAACCTTGGCGAGGTGCTGCGAGGCGATCGGATCGTGGTGTCCGACTACGAACTGGTCATGGGCCAGGATCAGGAGGCCCGATACCTGTGCAGCCATAAGGTCGACCGGGCGGGCGTGAAGAGAGCCCGGGAGCTGATAAGGAACGGCTATGTTGCTGAGTGGATCGTCGACAATCTTCCGGGGGCTACCAGCTTCGTGACTACAGACCAGAGTCGCCGGTACTACGCTGCAGGCTTCAAGTTGGGTTACGAGGAATTTCCGTTTGGCACAAGGGAGCCGCGATACTTCATCAACAACCACGTCACTCTTGTGATTCGGTATCGACAGGCACCAGGACGTGATGGCCAACAGGGCAAAAAGGTGATTGTCGGGTTCGAAGTCTATCCAAAGAGCATCGAAGTCGGTCATCGAGACGAGCAAGGTTTGCCATACGACATGCAACATGTCGGTTGGGGCATGGAGCTTAACATTACCGCCAATGCTACTTCACCATACTCGGACGAGGCCAATCCAGCATTGACGGCTTCCGAGGATGACGACGATGATGCATACATCACAATTCCGTATACGTATTCAGTGTACTTCCGAGAGGATGAGAGCATTGAATGGGCCAACCGGTGGGACATGTACTTCGTTAACCAGGAGGACAGCTCAAGGGCTCACTGGATGGCAATCGTCTACTCCCTTTTGATTTCTGGTGCCATGACTACGGTCGTGGCCGTCATTTTCACTCGGACTATCCGCGGCGAGATACGCGGTTTCAAGGATAAAGATGTCGCGGTTGAGGAAGTTAAAGTGCGCAGCAAGCGCCGGAGAGGACATCGCTCGCCCCGCAAGAGCATGGATAAGAGCGGTCTCCTGGAACACATGGGCGACGTTGAAGCCGACGCCGATATCTCGTCAGATGAAGAATCCATTGAGGAGCTTACCGGGTGGAAGTTGGTGCACGGAGACGTGTTCCGCACTCCACCTCACGGCGCAGTCCTCGCTCCTCTGATCGGGTCCGGCGTGCAACTCATCTTCATGGCAGCGGGCCTCATACTGCTTGGCTGCTTCGGCGTGCTCAATCCGAGCTTCAGAGGCGGATACATCAGCGTTGGGGTCGCACTTTTTGTCTTTGCCGGTGCTTTCTCCGGCTACTTTTCTGGAAGAGTTTACCGGACTTTGGGGGGCCAGATGTGGGAGAAGAACGTCGTAGTGGTGAGCGCATTGCATCTTTGCTCTTCCTATGAAGCTAACGTGTGGCAGACCGGAACTCTAGTACCAGGCCTCTTATTCTTCACTGTTTTCATTCTCAATCTCTTCGTCTGGGCTCAAGCCTCCAGCACAGCCATTCCATTCGGCACGCTGGTTGGTCTTGTCGCTCTGTGGCTTCTTCTCCAGCTGCCACTGGTCTACGTCGGCAGCTGGTTCGGCTTCGTCAAGGTCGGCGCATGGGATCATCCGATCAAGACGAACGTGATCCCACGTCAGATTCCGCCGCAGATATTCTGCGGTAGGACTTTTCAGACGATTCTCATCGCCGGCTTCGTTCCCTTTCTCGTGATTTGCACCGAACTTCTCTTCGTCTTCAAGAGCGTGTGGCAGGACAAGAGCGGTTATTACTACGTCTTTGGCTTCCTTGCTGTCATCAGCATACTTTTAATCGTGGTCATCATCGAGGTTACGATTGTTTCCACATACATTCAGCTTTGCTCAGAGGTGTGTCAACCCATCTCACCCTGCAGTATTTCTGCGCTAACGGCTCGCAGGATTACCAATGGTGGTGGCAGTCCTTTTTCGTAGGCGGTGGTAGCGCGGTCTGGATATTTGCCTATTGCGTGTGGTACTATTTCACCGGTCTGCACATCCACGGCTTCGTGCCGAGCATGCTCTTCTTCGGTTATAGCTTCATGGCGTGCGCGGTGTACGGGCTCCTGACCGGGACGATTGGATTTCTTGCTGCGTATGCGTTTGTGCGCAGGATATACGGGTATGTTTGGGACGCCGATGCATGCCGTCTTTCCGACTCTGCGTCTTGACCCTGGTTCACTCGCTGACTTGACTACAGGGCTATTAAAGCGGATTGATGAAGGTAATATGATGAGCGACGGTTGTGAGCGGGTTCTGTTTTCCTCGCAGCGTGGCATGCTCACCCTCGGAATCGGAAAATCGAAAGTTGGCGAATGGAGTCTTCACTTCACGTAAATACATATACAAGCCAGATTTCGAAAGGAGTCTTTGATCGGCTTGGACATGATCACATTAGAGACAGTTAATGTATGTATATAGATAATAGTACTAAGTCGCTCCTGGAGATGGGAGGCACATGCGTGTCGTAGTTCCGGCGGCAGAAACCCGCCAGGCGTAGATGAACTCGATTGCAAGAGTATGGAGCATGGGAAACGCAAAGGCTGGAGAGGGGACAACAATAGTCATTCTTAAGTTCCTTCACAGATGCAGGTGCTTTTGGCACGTCAGCGCAGAGCTCTCGTAGTGCGTGGTACTCCTGAGGATAGTATGAGGAATAGTATGGGGGACTTCGAAAAATCGCAGTCTCCCCTTCATTATGTACTATCCATGCTCACAGTGTTATGATATATAGTGAAATTTCTCCCTGCCAGCCTCCTGACCCTTTGCACATCCCACTTCATCAACATGACCCACACCAAACCCTACCCCTCAGCCTCATCCCGAGAAGAAAGCCTCCTGGTTCGTGACCAGCAGACCAGCGATGTTGGCGCTCGTGAGCGTCGCCGTCGCGCCCGAGAGGAGCGCCGACACGGCCAGGCGCGACACGTCGCCGCTGCGGCCCGGCGCGATCTGCGACAGCACGCCGATCTGCGTGCCCAGCGAGCCGATGTTGGCGAAGCCGCACAGGGCGTACGTCGCGATCAGGCGCGACCGCGGCGAGATGGTCGCGTAGATGGGATCTTGCTGCAGCGCGGTGTAGGCGACGAATTCGTTCTGAAGGTGCATGTTAGCTGGTTGTCGGTGGTCGAGTTGGGTGATAGGGAAAGGGACTTACGGCGACGAGCTTGATACCGAGGAGCCGGCCTACTTTGACCAGATCTCCATTTCGAGGGACACCGAGCAGGAACGCAATCGGATAGCAGATATAGCCGACGATGAGCTCGACCGTGAGGTCTTCGCCCTCAGGACCGATATTGATGTACCGGCCCCACCAGGTGAGAAGTCCGTCGGCGAGGCCCAGAAGCGCGATGATGCAGAGCAGAGTAGCCAGAATCATGCCCGCGATCTTCAAACCGAGCCAAGCGCCATTGGCAAACGCATGTAGAGCGTTTGCCGCCCGGTGCTCCTCGTCGTCCGGGATCACGACGCGGCCGGCGGTCAACGTCTCCTCCTCCTCCGGGTACCGGAGCTTGGACACAGCCAACGATGCGGGAATCGACCTTCAACACCGTTAGCAAATACGTATAAAGCGTTCGCCAATTCTAATAGGATGTGAAGTTGGTACACACATTACACAGGAACTGATCAGCGCCTGCGGGTTGATGCCAAGGCCAATGTATGCGACCAGGACGCTGCCGGCGATGGTGGCGAAGCCGGAGCACATGACCTGGTGCAGCTCGGCCATGGTCAGATGGGAGACGAAGGGCCTGATCAGCATAGCGGACTCGCCCTGGCCGATGAAAGGTGAGGCGGCAGCGACGACGGCTTCGGCGCCAGAGACGCGCATACTCCAGAAGAAAAAGACGGCGAACTTGCCGATGAACCATTGGATGATGCCGTAGTAATACAGGAGCTGGACGAGAGCGACGAAGAAGATGATCGCAGGCAGAACGTTAATCAGGAACCATGGTGTCTTCGCCGTTTCCACGCTGGTGAGGAAACTAACGCCTTCGCCGGCGAACCCGAGCAAAGCTCGCGCCAACTCGGAGACAAATTTGAAGATATCGCTGTAAGCACGGTCAGACAGATGCTCTGAGGAGATGGCGGGAGAGAGGCTTACAATCCCGCCTTGGTGCGGAGAACGAAGACAGCGACTATGAACTGTAAGAGTTGCCCAACAATGATGGTATGCCATCTGATCGCTTTCCTGTTCCTGGAGGTAGCCCACAGCACGAAGAGGAAGACCAGAAGACCGAAGAGGCTGACGGCCCGGTTGCCGCGGGTGTTGTCCTGACTCTCCTCACTGACGAATGCTCCAATGATGATGACGACGACGGTGAAAAGTGCTGCGGCAGGGAGGCGGAGCTTTTCGGGGATCAGAGGAACGATTCTGCGGGCGGTATTGTTCCACACAAAATGCATTGGCTTAGTGACTACCGTAATCGGCACATGGAAGAAGAGGATACGGAGGGAGATGCATAGCCAGAGCAGGAACGGAACGATCCAGTTCTTGTCGTTCCTGTGCAGGACTAACGATGCAATCCACCATCTGCAAAACGTCAATCAGCATTGAGAATCGCAAAAGTGGATCAACAGTATCATCGATGACGGATATAGATCAACGATATAACTTTGATATGAAGCAACCACAACAGGTGATAGACAGGTCCATCTAACCAAGAGACCAGATATCAAGTCAAAAGTGGATTTGCGGATCAATTGTAGTCGAGAGATCACAGCGACATACCCAGTAAAGAAGAGCCAGATGAATATATGGAAGAATATACGATATTTGGCATAGAATATCGAGAATTTGCCGCGTTTCGGCTCCTCTTCCTCTGAAGTCCTCACTGCTCCGAGACTCCCCTTCTCGGCGTCGCCAATGCTTTTAGACCCCTCTTTTGCCACGACCTTCTTGTCTCCAAGTCCGCGATGGTGAAGTTCGTGATCATTCACCGTGCTGCCGGGCATATAATGTTCGGTAATCTTGGTGTCGCTGGCATAAACAACATCGTCCGTACGACCCTTCTCCGCGGAAGGGTCATGATGCAGGTGAGAATGACGATGCTCGTTGGCAGGGTTCAATGCCGGGTCAGGGTTGGGCAGGACACCTCGCTGCTGAGCAGACGCTGTCGAATCGACCATGGCTGCTGACGGTCAAGCTTGTCGACGGCTGTTGAAGCTGGTGACAGGCGCGCAACGAGAGGCAACACCTGGCCGTGCCCGCTGGGACCGACGGAACTACTTGTACTCCACATTTTTGGTCGTGCAACCGATGCGCTCGCCGCCCAAGGGACATGCTGCACGTCTGGCCGGGTCGTGCTTCGTGCGGACGGGGCCGCGGTCATGGATTGTCAGTTGCCGCATCAGGTCTAAATCTCGGTAGCGGCGACGGGCATGGAGCGCCGTTTGGAAACCCTAGAAACATATCATTCCGGACGCCTCCCCTCTCCATCATGGAACGCTGCTCGTCTATCTCTGCTCCTTTCTCCCGGATCTCGTATGCTCGATTGGATATGGCTGGTTTACGATAAGACGTCGATCCGCCCTCACTTGGGCACCTCGGTCGACGGATCCGCGTTGTGCCGAGGACGTCGCACAACGACCAGCCCTGGGCAGGTTACGATGCAAGGCTTGCTTGCCGCATGGACGTTGCAGGAAGAGAGTCGCAGATGCTGCAGCTCGACGACCCTGGATGCTTGCACGGCTCCTGTGATGCTCCAAAAGCGAGACATGAACTCCCAAAGCACGTCCTCACGCCGGGTTGATGCTTCATATGCTGTTCAGACGCTGCAACGATTCGATTGATTCTACTGACTTGTGCGTCCTGGAAGAAGCACGAGACAAGATTCCTGAAGGGTATCCCTCCAGGAAGCCAAGCGTCGCGACGCATTTCCTTTTTCTGCATAGTTTGGTGATCCAGGAAAAGAATAGTTCTTCGACTCGCCGCGCGGTTGGAATCGAAAGAGATCTGCATGCAATCGTTCCTTCTCCGCATGTCCATAACCTGGGCGACTAACGATTGAGGTGCGACATGCGCAGCTAAGCTTGCACCTGCCCTGTTAGGCTAGCCATCACTCGGCCAACTTGCCTGCAGCGCCTATGTCCGAGTTACCACACTGTGGGGTCGGACTATGAGATTGGCAACTCTGATGCGGACGTAGATGAACACGGACAGAACGAGCTTATCACGGAATACCGATCCTCCCAGTTGATTGCCGATAGCTCGAGACAGGTGAGCCTATGTCCATCTAACATAAGGATTTAACAGCTGCACATCAAGGCAACCGGGAGGGCTGGTCCAAGGCACCATATAATATTCTAATAGACAGTCAATGAAGCATGAAAGATGGACCTCCGCTCAAGTCTTTCGTCCGGAGGCGACGATGGCAGTCATGTCCCATCCAAAAGGCTGCCCCTTGCCGAACTTTTTCTCGAAGTACTCCATCAGTGCCGCATTGATTCTTTCCATCTTTATCTCCGATGCCTTTTCAAGCCATATCTTCTTGAGGAATTCTGCGAGCATTGGCGAAAACGCCTGGACAAACTCGGCTGCATTTCGAGTCCGGAACGGCGCCATTGCTATCTCGATTTTGATGTCAGTGAAACCGGCGTCAATGAGCCGCTTCTCCACGTAATCCGGAACGTGCCAGTCGTCCTTTGTCAAGACAAGCAGCGCATTATCTGAGTCCGGGAATTCCGGTGCTTTTGGTATCGTCGCGATGGCCTCACGAATGTATGTGGCCCACTCTAAGCGCTTCCAAGTGGTAAAGCCACATGTTCCGCCGGGTTTGAGGATTCGGTGGCATTCTGCTCAAGCAAGCAAGCAAAAGTAAATGAGCGAGCTCTGACGCTGTTTTTGAGCGGAAACGCGTAGGAGACGACATACCTTTGAGGCAAGCGTTCCCATCTTCCATTCCGTTGATCACGAAATTGCTCAGGACGTGCGTATAAGTCTCGTCCGGGAGTGGCATATTCTGTTCGAAGTTATAAGTGGCTATGCCTTAGTGCTTGAGAGCGTGAAGGACAGCACGCACTTCTCCGTCAACGACCTTGGCCTCCACGCCACTCCATTTCTCTTCTTCGATTCTCTTCTTGGTACTGGCAACCATACTCTCGGACCTATCTCCGCAGGTTACGGTCATTCTGTGCTTCATGGTATCGTCGAGCATATCCATCAGCATGGCAGTGACCGTCCCGCTTCCGCATCCGTTGTCGAGTATGACAAGCTCGTTTTCGGTCGGTGCTGACAGGCCTGACTGCTCAATGAGGCGACGAGCAGGGGCAGCCATGAGACTCTCGAACACTGTTAGGCACTTGGCCATTCGGGGATCCCTCCACATTTCATCGTTATTACCCATTCTCAAGTCTCGAGTTCGACTTGAAGACCTTTTTGAATTTCTGATGAAGGGAGTCAGTACTTCAAGACGGCAAGTCTAATTGCAAGACAAGATCAACTGATTAAAGAGTTCAGGACATGCTGGCACACTTTATACCGCCAGTGACGCGGCTACCGGTGGTATCTAGAAGCACCCGTCAGACATAGGTGTTTTAGAAGTCTCCGAGAAGATTTCTGGCAGCTCTGATTTGCTTGCCATACGCTGCCGCCGTAATTTGCGCATTGTCCATAGGTCTAATTGGACCATCCAGGATACCTTCGGAATGTTTCCGGAGACTTTCAGTTCGACTCCCGATTTGTATGAAAGACGATGAGAAGTATTACGCACCAATCCATTACAGTACACCGAAGTCTGGGAACTTTCACCGTACCGCGAGAGACGGTAGTTCGCCTATTCGACTCTGCGGCAATTTTCTATGCCTCTAAAAGGATGTTCATGGATGCCAAGACTTAGGCTCTCGAGACTATTGGATCTGTTTCCGCACGAGTATAGGGATAGCGAATTTGATTTGCTCGAAAGTCTCTACCCCAGGTTTACATGGAGGGTCCCTGACTTCTTCCGGCACCTATTCGGATCTCAACTAGAGCATTGGGCTGCGCGTGGCCCCAGACAGCTTGCCCTCAAACATTCGCTCCTACCAAATTACGAAGTTTGTTATCACTACTACATACCATGATCAGTTTAGGGTCAAAAGATCACTCGGAAGTCACAATCTAAAATTGCTCAACATAGCCATGATATAGTCTCTCGTCCCCGCCCAACCGGCTGAGGTCTTCCCTTAAACTTCCTTGGCTATGTCATAGAGAGAGAGACAAGACGATGTTACGGCCCTATTTATACTTCTTACTTCACATCATCGTAGCAGCTCACGCAATCGTCTCGCCGGATGAGGCTACGGCCGTGAGACATCTTTACACAAGCGTCTTCGACGGAGTCTCGGATCAACGATCGGATCATTGCCATGTCTGCCTTCTGTCCTGCTCGCGTCTTGGAGACCAGCTCAGAACCGAGCAATTACGTCGGTACTTCACAGGAAAAGGCCAAGCATGGCTTGAGATGCTTACAATGATACTACCTTTACTGGTAACTGGCCTACATTATCGCTGTTCGACTGCCGTAACCTCTACTCACGTCTGATGTTGCTGTTGCAGTCAGCAATCAAAAAAGAGCGCTTCCAAGGAAGAGAGATATCGGAGACCGACTGCTTGGTAATTCCTCATGAAGTGATGATCGCCCGGCATTGACTCACCCATCACCAAGGAGGAATGCACAGGCATAGTCAAGAAGCACTTACAGATTGCAATTACGAGCCTGAAATCAACGTATGATACAACCGAGGAACCTTTCTGGCTTCCGCCGAACATTTCGCCCGCCACAGCTACCTGCACATTGGCAAGCATCGAGGAGCTCTACAAAGTGAAACAGGAATATCTGGAGTGTGAACACCAAGATACTCGCGGGTTTTCCAAGGACGCTCAGCTAGAAGTTGAAGCCATGCTCCACGAATAAGCTAAGTCGGCTGACACGTAAAGAGAGTTTGAGAACATGGAGAACGTCCTAAGCGCCCTCGTTCACGATTCGAATAGATGGTGGACTCCGAGGTGGAGCACAGCGGAAGAAAAGCAGAGGTATACCGTGAAGGCGCACACGAGCCGGTGCCGGCCCTGCCTGACTACTATGCTGATCACATTTTGCGTCAGGATACACCATCAGCAAAAGCCCAGGTACGCTCGGTTGCCACTCTATCATGCGCCGTTGAGATCAACCTTGGGAGCTACGTCAGCTCTCGTCTCCGTCAGATCCCGCAACAGTCCTTTCTGGCTTCACGGCTGTCTGCTTGAGTCCGACAAAAATCCACTGTCAGCGATGAGGGCCAGGCATCACTTACAGATAGGTTAGGGCCGATAACATGTTCTCGCACTGGTGTGGGATTTTTTGGGAAGATGACGAGGCATATTTGCACACCCTTTCGGAGCCGCCCCAATGAAGTCCTCTGCAGAAAAGACTGCAATGAATTTACATGCTCTAAGGAATGCTTTGGTACTGTGCTCGAAAGCCAAGGCCAGTTCGTATTATTGTTGCAGCTCTGCACCTCAGCTTCTACCTACCTTCTCCAAGCGGCGGTCTAATTGCACTGAGGCACACTTCCAAACTCAACACTATTCCAATATCAGTACTGTAAAGGTCAAACCATTGTGCGGACCCATTTTTCTGAGGATGAAAAATTGGTCGGGTTGTAACTGGCCTTTAAGGTTCGGTAATTATGAAACGACGACGGCTGCCGAAACCAGAAGGTGAAAGCAATTGACCCCTAGAGAGATGTAACCATCCAGACATGAGATGCCATATATCTCGGGCGAAGTCTCTTGACTTTAGATTCCTGTACACAAACTAAATCCTCGAGGTTCGCTTGCATCCATGCAGAATGGTAAAGCAGTCAAGAGCTGTATTGATTCTAACCTCTGCATGCGCCCTTATGTTCAGCGGCGTGCTATGCGCTACTCGAGACCCACATATTGGACGAAAGCCGCATCCTAGAGCTGCTCCCCAGGGGTGTGTAAGCACATACGATGGAAGATTTGTTCACGATCCCATTGAAAAGGAGCTGGAGTACTGCCTCGTAAGCACATCCCCAACTTCGGTTTAAGGATATCCTACTCTAATGCTTGCTCGCACAGCCAGCGGAAGCGGATTGCAGTGAACGTGAATTTCAAGACATCTTCAAGCTAACCAATGGTGTTTTGCATCTGGCTGAAGCTCCGGAAGTAGTAGCGTTTATCTCGACGTCCGGCCATTTCAGATTGGGCCGTGATTTCACGGATGAGGAGTGGGAGATAGTGCAGTATGACAGCGGATTCAGCCTCTGTTCAGACGGCTACATTGCTCTTGGATCGTCAAAAGACTTTTACAGATGCCGAACCACGGATACGAGAGGTGGAGAGGGATACGTGATTGCAATTGAGGACAAGGGGGAATGTACTAAACTTCATGAAAAATGGATACCTTGTATGTAGGGAGAATCGATACACGAGCTAAGTCGTATGGGGCTACCCTTATCTGAAAGGTACCTAGGTACCTAAGTAACCATGACATGAAATCTTTCTGCCTGGATTCCGGCGACCTTTCGATGTGCTTCATGAGTTTGTCCATCTTCGAAGCGGTAAGCAACTTCAAAATCTCAGTATGGCTATCTTAGATCCACTGTACTATCATGAGAAGTTTATACTACTTCGCAGCCACAAGCTAGAGTGGTGGCGAACCCTCCTTTGCACCGTCTTCGCCCGTTCTCACAGAGCTCTAGCGATTTCACGCGCCATGACAGACTGGTGGCTTCTCAAGAAAACGGATTTCGCGCTGCTGCATTCTCTGAACATCCTTGTGATCCTCCTTTCACTCGTCAACACTCGAGTTTGGGCATATCTCTTTCGTGATCCAAATAGGGTCTTTCGCTTTCGTCGGGGTTGTGAAGGCTATCGCCAGGCAGTTTACATCTTGTCGTTTTTCACCATCACCCCCTAGCCTTATATTGCACATCCCACTACTCGTTCTCTCCTACAAGGCTCCGGCATCGAGCTCTCGTCTTTGGTACTGTATTCTGCAGTTCCTGTTCTTCATTCCTCCTGCCAGCCTCTGTCTCTGGATGGTAAATCGCTTCCTTGTCCGGGAACTTGATCGACGATACGAGCCAACGATAATGGCCTCTACGAGTGCCGGCATCTTGCCCATGGGCTTTTCTCCGTCAGAGCTACCAGCATACTGCGATTCTACGGATAGTTGCTCCGCTTGGCCGATCTCCTCTATATCCACTCAACTTGAGTCGGCACCCTACGGCCACCTCGGCGCTGCATACTCTGGACAGCTGGCACTAGCCTCTTCTACCCGTAGGCGGATTGAGAGCCATAATGCATCGAGTTCCAGTATGCCACACGGTCGGCCCGATGACGAAACGTTTTCGGCGGCCGATGCCCCAAACCTGACGACTTTTACTCGTTCAAACAGAAGTAACAACCCTCAATCACGGTGCCCAACAGTAGCGCGATTCGACTACATGCCTCAAGGCCGGATTGGACCTCACTCATGGGTGTCACAGCCCATCGTGCCCCTGGTCTTAGGAGGCATGAACACTTGGATTCTCATATTGCTTTGCGGCCTGAACTATGAAAATCAAAGAACGAGGATTCCGTCGTCGTGAGTTTGCACGCACTGCGCACGTCTCGACATCGACATCTTCGACTGACTCGATGTAGGAAAGCAAGGTGGAGTCTCCTTGAGCCGCTCGGCGGCTATATGCTTTGCGCGCTTGCCTGCAAACATATAGTTCGAAAGTCGTTGTTCTCCAGGGCCAACGTGGCTCTTCCTCCATCTTGGATACAAGTGGACTCCTCCAATACAAAACCATTGTTCGTCCACCGTGAATATGGCACTTCAACCAAGATAGACCCCCGCCGCCGAGCATTTCCTGCTGGAACGATGAACGTCCAAATGGCACTCCGAAGCTCGCGTTACCTGAAATCTTATAACGCCAACCCATCAACATGCGAGGATTACTGGGGCCATCTTGGAAGAACTTGGACCACAGATGTTCGCCTTGGACCATTCCTTTTCATGTTCTCTTTATGGGGTTCTGCCCTCATGTTGTTCGCTGTCGGCATGTTTTGCGTGTTCCGTTATCCCCACCACGAGGAGACGATTAGACTTCCCGACGTTACGATACCCGATGTTGAACGGCTCAGCAGGCTACTGAAGATAAAAAGGGCATTGGTGCGCAGTAGCGGCTCTCTTGCCTTCCTCATAGTTTGTTATGTAGCCTTCAGCGCAGGGAGCATCCTCTTGCTATGGGGATCCAGTGCAGAAGAAAACGTGCCGGAGGATGAACGACAGCAACAAGACAGGGAAGCGGTGGATCAATGATAAGCTAAGAAGTTGAGGCATCAAAGTGTTCAGGGCTACATCAAAATAGTGAGGCCTTTAGGGTGAGACTCAGTTGGCAAAGGTATAAGAACGATTTGGGTCAGCGAACAATTGAGCACGCCAATCAGAAGAATGAGGTTGATGATGCGTGTGCTATAAGAGTTGGATATCCTCATCTTGTGCCTCCAAGAATTCTTCAACCAGTTTCCTATCTGCAATCCTCCCAACTCCGAGTCGCGTGTATGCATGACTCTCAGGGTCAACCTGCTGGAGGAAGAGAACGTCTAGAACCAAATCAGCCCGCTTTAGGACGAATCCGCTTCGAAGATATCTCGTTGAGACATGAAGAGCATGGACCGCAGTACCGAAGTCTGCGCAGCCTGTTCCTTGTACTCTCAGCTGCTCTAGGGATCCCCAGCCAGCAATTGTTTCTGGCCTTGTCGGAGCGCATATTGCTCTCCACTGGCAGTCAGTAGGTGTTGGAGCGTATGCGGTCGAAAATGCAGCAGTGTACAGATTCTCGGTTGTTTCTAGGTAACCACGGACGTGAACGGTGCACAGCTTTCCTCGAATGTGAAGGCATGACAACATTCTGCTGAGATAAGAGACGGGCTCCTCCGATCCAGCTGCAACCGGATTGGCGATACCCGGCGGTCGAATGAACCGATTCTTTACGACGCAATACTCGGGAACCTGGTGCTCGCCCTCTCGTCTCTGTCGACAAATTCCGGTAATTGTGCATGCCTCTTGCGTTCCTTTCTCCCTCTCGGACCACTTGACTGGGATCATTGGCGATGCCCACGACCACGACGGTGCTTCGTCGATTCTCATCGTCCAGGGTTCCGCCGAGTGATCTTCTTCCCAGAGCAGGCCGTGATGGATGTCACGGAGCCACACGCCCGACAGATAAGCCTCGTTCTGTGCCTCCATATCCGTATCGGATTTATAATTCGACTTGGAAAGTATCAACCCGACTTCTTTAGCCAGACCAGCGATAGCCAGCAACCGGTCCGCACTCGGCTTCGTCAAATGACACGTGGAGTACGTTTCGAGCATCTTGTACCAAAAATCGAGGATAGAGGGTTCTGTGAAGTGGAACGAAGCCTTTAGCCCAAGATAGGTCCGCAGATCCGGGCTTGCTAAAAGCAGATTGATGGATTCCTGCCCATCTGTCGTCGGAGTATTGGTGTGACATTCAAGAAAGAGTCCTTTCGGAGTGTACCACAGCAATCGCTTGCTCAACAGCCACTCCTGTAGAACCCAGCCCCGTCGGGAGAGGATGCAATTACGGATGAGAGCTGAGTAGTCGTCCAAGAGCGGGACTTTGCGCCGGTAAGCGTAGAAATGGCCTGCTTGTGCCCCACTCTTGTCTCTGTATGGCAGTCTCACCAGTCGAGATGCCCAAGGAGTGACATCCTCTGCGTACGGATGCAGTAAGCCCTTTCCCAAATCCGCCATCGTGTCAGCAATTGTGAAGAGAGAGTATTGATAATATTGTGCCATCTTCGGTGCCTCCCGCCGCCAGTCCGCTCCATTATCGCCCTGCTGTATTATGCACATGGAGTCAATCCAGACATAGGAGACGTCCAACTCCTGGGCAATGATGAAGACGTCTTGGAACAAGCGCGGAAGCGTCCCGAATCCTATGCCCTTCAACCGATTGTTGTAATTACTGGCCGTTGTCCTGCAGTTCTCGGTTTCATGGTTCCAGCGGTGCGTGAGGGTAATATAAGCCCCAAGCTCACCTTCCGTCTCCCGAATGTGGATTCCTTTGCCACCTTTCGAGATCTCAATGCACCGCGCGGGCAAGGGTGAGTTATGGGCTTCGATGCTAGCGGAACCAGACACCGTTTGGTTGCATTTCGGATGATTTGAGCACGCTCGAATCCAATTACGGATCATAACGTAGTACTCGTCTGATGCAGGGTTGCGGCCAAGATATCGTCCACTTATATCGCCATTGGTTGCGGCTGGACTATCTGTGCACCTAGAGTTTAGAGTTCAGCGCAGCATTATCTTGGTTCTCAGCTCTCACTTGAGTCTGCCGCAAGACACAGCTCGTGGTCCGAAGCGCTTTTCAAATCGCCGATGCGGTCCCCAACCTCTGTCGAGAGCCGATTCACACCCGACGGAAGCGATCCGTACTGCTTCCTACTAATAGCGTAGTTCTCCGACAGGGTCATATGCACGTATAGGTCCGGGTTCAGGACTTCTTGGTCGCGATAATCCGAGAAAGAGCGCAAATAGAAGTACGTCGGCTTCTCAATATCTTTCACACTGTCGAGAAGCAGTGAGCAGAACTCACAGGCATCAGCAGCAGCTTCAACATGACGTAGCAGGTAACCGCGCCTTCGAGTTGAGCTTCTGGTAAAGGACTGGATGTCGAAGCCTTGACACAGCTTGCAAAGAGGCGTCCCAGCTTCAACTGCATATTCGTCAGAACGGGACTCCGGCTGAGCGTCGTCTCGTGAGACGACAGCGTCAAGCTCTATCAAGCTTGCAGGACGGTTGGACATTCTGTGTCGGCCTCGTAGAAAGTTATACGACTAAGAGTCGAGGCTGTCTCCATGCAAAACGGTATGGAGTGCAAGGGCTCTAACACACGACGGTATACGATGGTCTGCATCCGGTTGCAGTAATGTCCCGTCCAAATTGTATATCGTGACTTCGAAGTTCCAGTTGTCTTAGCGTTGTAACAGCGACAATGACGAGTGCGACCAACTGGGTTTCTGGATAGTTGGTAATCCTTAGGCGTTTACTTGTGTTAGGTCGAGGAAGTATGAATCTGTATGAGACCAGGTAGGCCAATCGAGCCACAACGGGGTCCAGCGGCAAAGCGAGCTCCAAGATATTGATGCGGATGAAAGATGCTAGCTAGGAGACCTGGGAGTCGGGAGGATCTTTCGGAAGAGAGAATGTCGAATGCTTGGCATTATCACCCACTTAAATACAATATCTCTGCCTTGCGTGGACCGATGGAGCGATATCGAAGGGCATGATAATGGAAGCGATAAGACGCCGAGTCTCCCATAGCTTTGTCCAGCGGCAGTGACCAGTCTCAACTTGCACAAACGTCGACGTTGAGCACTGTCATGTCGTCTCCGCTTCGGCACTCGATACCGGACAGCAACCGCCGGCTTGCCAACTGTCGATCGCTCTAGCGGCCATGGACCAGGTCTCGGCCCAACTCAGTCAAGAGGTCCGCGACGCCGTGACCCGCACGCTCTCCGAGAGACAGCCTCTCGTACACAAGCTGAACGCGGACACGAGCTATCTGCTCCAGCTTCCACGCCCTGCCAGTGCGTCCAAGCGGACCGGCCGAAACTATTACAACGTGTTGATAGATCCATGGCTGTCTGGCGCCCAGGCGATCGGGGCGAGCTGGTTCGCGCAGCAATGGCATGCCGTCGACAGCGCCGTAAAATCCATCGGCGAGGTCGAGGAGTTGGCACGGGAAATTGAGATACTGGCAGGAGGCTTGCGGTTGGGACACGGCCGGCCGTGGAATGGCACGGAGGACGCGTCAGAGATCAGGACATTTCTGGACGCGGTGGTCGTTTCGCACGAGTTTACGGACCATTGCCACAAGGAGACGTTACTGCAGGTTGATCCGGACGTGCCTATACTCGCGCCAGAAGTAAGATACCCTCGCCTTCGCACGCAGCACTATAGCTCTCTTGTCCGAACCCTTGCGCTCTGCCTACTTCCATAGACTGACGGCAATGCATACGATAGAGCGCTGCTGACCTCATCCGAAGCTGGTCTCATTTTCGCGTCGTACACCAGGTTGCGAGATTCCCTCTCGAGTCGCACAAAATGGACTGGCGCAGCTTCTCACTTCCTCCTTTACCGGAATGGCTAGCAGTTACCTCAATTCGCACGGAGGACGATGCCTTCAATTATCATTCAGCCATTCTTATAACCTTTAGTCTTCCGCACCATGTCTCCTCGTTAGCCCACGCAGCTCCCGACGACAACGACTCAGCGTCGGCAATCATCTATACGCCTCACGGCATCTCTTCGGAAGCGGTATCTCATCTTCATCTAGCATCGCCACCTCTGCGTTTTCTCGCGCTCTTTCACGGCCTACACGACGTGCGCATCAGCGGGCAGCGGCTTCACCTTGGAGCATACAATGGGCTGGAGCTGCAGAGCATGCTGAACGCCAAGCACTGGATCGGAACGCATGACGGCCTCAAGAAGGGAGGGTTCCTCACCGCGTGGTTTGTGACTCGAAAGCCCTATAACGTCACGGATTTATCCAATATAGTGAGGAGTTGCGACAGAGCAGGGAAGGAGGGCGAGGGCTTTGGCAAACAGATCGCACGTCCGGATAATTCGGTGAAACTGGAGGGCGATGGACTGGTTGATATCCCCCGATTCGTGGATTTAGGAAACGGCGAGAGCTTCGTGCTGGCATGAGCTATTTCCCGAACCCGAAATTGGATTGATATATCTCAAATGCATGACCAAGTTACATCCCTGCCCAGGTGAGGTTCGAAGAGCGCGGGAGGCACTTTCCAACCTTGGAAGTCTCTGGGCCCCAGGTGCCACCCCGGCCCGTTTGTGGCTGTGCAATGCAAGGCACACAAAGCCCCAGACCACATGATGCGACCCTGAATCCCGAAATCCTCAAATCTGCGGGGTCACTGGAATGCATTGTTACTAGTCTTCATCTTTTAACTCTCATGGTCGGTTGTCTACCCTGCTTCTCGATCCGTCGCTCCTATCACTATCACTTCGACAACTTCACTTACGTTTGGTCGGAGCGAGCCCGTTCGCGAGAAACCGTGGTCCTCAGCAACCGCAACTCTTTCGTCTTCACGAGCCCACACAAACCCACATACAGGCACAGCTTTACGATCATTCCCAGGCGTCGCAGGAAATATCCGACCACTTCCGTTTCTGCTGGTCTGAATATGCCCGACGAACCTAATCCGCCCTCTCTGATATCTCCGTCGTCATGGGGCTCGCGGCTCTTTCCTACGACCACTCCACATCCCCAAGGTCAAGAAGAACGTGATGGACAATCCCGTTCACAGCGAGTTACTTTTGCTCCCTCACTCCAAAATCCAGAACGACCCTGGCTCAACACCAGTAATGAAGCCCCTTCCCACGAGCCGCCCGCTTACTCCTCCGCATCACAAAATATAAATTATGCCCATGCACAGAGTCCGGGAGTCCGTCCACAGCACATCAGTTCACACTCTGGTGTCTCTGCTCACGCACTGGGACAGGGTCACTCTCAGTCTGATAATTCCAACGTCAAAGGACAATCGCCTTCCGAACCACCTCCTTACCACGACTGGACAGTTGTGCCCGACACGGCCCTTTTCCCCCCACCTCCTGCATTTTTCGACAATGGCCCGACTTCTCATCTTTGCGCGGAAGCCGAAGCTGCTGATCGTGCGCGAGACTGGTGTGCTGCTTTTCCTCTTAGGCAACCGGTCCCGCTTCCTTCTTCTACTCAAATGGCGATTCGGGAAGAGCGCATCACCCTCTTTAAGCCACCAGATTTCAAGGGCAGTTTGACATGCAACCCCAGAGCACCTGGGATGACCCATGTGCTCAGCCAGGGCAGCACCAGCAACGACGTTTGCCTCTTTACGTCACTACCTCTGTACTCCGCGCTCGTTGACTCGCCCTACAGAACTGGCATGACAAAGACCATATACTTCGAAGTGCGACTGTTACCTCGCAGCAGCCCTCGGAAGCGGTCAGGCCTGTTTTGGAAGGGTGGAAGCGACAAAGAGATCGAAGGAAGTGTAGCACTTGGGTTCGTTGCTCCGCCGTATCCCACGTGGCGGTTACCCGGATGGCAACGCGGCAGTCTGGGCGTGCACGGCGACGACGGCCGGCGCTACGTCAACGACGACAAGGAGGGCGTCGATTTCACGGCTCCCTTCATACGAGGCGACACTGTGGGGCTCGGCATGACCTTCAGCGTGCCGACGACTCAGCCGCCGGCGTATCCCGGCTCAGACTCGAAGATCGTGCAAGGGCCCGAACGGCAGCCGCTGGATGTGCAGGTCTTCTTTACGCGTAACGGTGTAAGGAGGTGTGGATGGGACTTGCACGAAGAGATAGACATCGAGCGCGCGGAGGGGATGCCGGGCGGGGTGACGGGCTTGGAAGGAGAGCACGATCTGCTTGCTGCCGTGGGCATCTTCGGGCATGTCGAGTGCGATGTCTTGTTCGGACGGGCAGACTGGATGTATCGTCAGTAGACCAAGGCGCTCTCCATGCTTTCCCTGGCCGAACCGTAGCCTCAATGCTTCCACATCGCAGTTATAACCAGCTCACAAGCCGGCCCTTTTAAGGTTAAAGTGTCAACAGAAAGTGTATAGACGACGAGAATAAGAAACTATCATGTTGCTGAGATTTATGGATGCATAAGTTATGCAGAGCCCATAATCCATGTACCCCGCAGATGCAGGGCGGCGGATTCCAAGGTTCTCGTTTGCAGATGTGAGCTATTATTATCAGCTCCACATGCGCAGCTACGAAGCCCCCAATGGCTGCAATGTGCATGTCCTCCGTTTCTCCTCCTTCACTTACTGAAAAATTCAGTGTTCATTACAACCACTAGCTTCCAATTCTCACTCGAGTCAAAAGGAGACACCTAAGATGGCTGCCGCCGTCAAAGACACCGTCAACACCCTGCTCGGCAAGCTCTCTCTCGGCGGGGAACAGAGCCCAGCCCCAGCTACCGAGCCTTCCGAGGAGCAATTGAAGGACCTCCGAGCCAAGTACGAAAAGGCGGGTCAAGGACAAGTCTTCGGATTCTACGATGGCCTCAGCACAGCCGACAAGGCCGCTCTGTTCGAGCAGCTGTCCGGCTTCGATCCGGACTACATCAACGAGATCACGGATAGGGCGCTCAATCCGCCAAAGACGGAGGAAGCCCAGAGCGCTCCTAAGCTCGAACCGCTGCCCGACTCGGCGACGTCTTCGGTGCTGGACTCGGAGGACGCGGATCTGAACAGGTGGTATGATTCAGGCCTCGAGCTTGTCGCGGAGAATAAAGTGGCGGTGGTCTTGATGGCGGGAGGCCAGGGCACGCGGTTGGGCAGCTCGGCGCCGAAGGGATGCTACGATATCGGACTGCCGAGCAAGAAGTCGCTGTTCCAGCTTCAGGCGGAGCGAATCCTGAAGGTGCAGCAGCTAGCGCAGAAGAAGCACGGCAAGGAGGCTGTTGTGGTGCCTTGGTATGTCATGACGAGCGGTCCGACACGGGGCCCAACGGAGAAGTTCTTCGAGGAGCATGGGTACTTTGGGTTGCAGAAGGAGAATGTGGTTGTCTTTGAGCAAGGCGTTTTGCCTTGTATATCGAATGACGGCAAGATTCTGCTCGAAAGCAAATCGAAGGTGAGTGGCTGCGCTTCTTAACTATTCTATAAGCGATAGGGCGCTGAGCATCGTGGCAGGTAGCAGTGGCTCCGGATGGCAACGGCGGTCTCTATCAGGCTCTCATCACCTCTTCCGCCGTCTCCGACATGGAGAAGCGGGGGATCCAGCACATTCACGCTTACTGTGTCGACAACTGCCTGGTTAGAGTCGCAGACCCGGCGTTCATCGGCTTTGCCGCATCAAAAGACGTCGACATCGCCACAAAGGTCGTACGCAAGCGGAACGCTAAAGAGCCGGTGGGCCTCATTCTGCAGAAGAACGGCAAGCCGGATGTGGTGGAGTACTCGGAGATTGACGCCGCCACAGCAGAGGCCAAGGACCCTGGGAATCATGAGCTGCTCAAGTTCCGCGCAGCCAACATCGTCAATCACTACTACTCTTACCGCTTCTTGGAGAGCATACCGCAGTGGGCGCGCAAGCTGCCGCATCACGTAGCGCGTAAGAAGATTCCGTACGTCGATTTGGAGACAGGCGAGACAGTCAAGCCGGAGAAGCCGAACGGCATCAAGCTCGAGCAGTTTGTCTTCGACTGTTTCCCCTTCCTGTCGATGGATAAGTTCGCGTGTATGGAGGTCAGGAGGGAGGACGAGTTTTCGCCGCTAAAGAATGCGAGAGGTAACGTCGGAATGGCTCCGCCGCCCGACTGAGCTGACTGACATGGACAGGCACCGGCGAAGACGATCCAGACACAAGCAAGCGAGATATCATGCAACAAGGAAAGAAATGGATCAAGGCGGCTGGCGGAGTAGTTGTCGCGGAAGGTCAAGACGATGGTGTGGAAGTGTCTCCTTTGATAAGCTACGTAAGTCTTCTGCAGAAGTTTGACAGAGATCTCATCACATACGTTCTTCTAACATGACGTAGGGAGGGGAGGGTCTTAGTTTCCTCAAGGATCGGACTATCAAAGCTCCAGCGGTCATTGAGAAGGAGGAATAACTGCGATCAAAGATTGGCGGGAACAAGCTGACTCTCGAAATTGATGAAGACCGGCCCATCGCCTTGAAACTAGATTAGAATTGCGCGAAAAGTCATGGCAGTATCAAAAGACCTTGCTATGGAACCTGTGATACTTGGTGAAGCAATGCCACCTTCTTCTTCTTCCATAGGAAGCCATTGCTCCGGCAATTTTTGCTGTGAAGTTGCCGCCTCATCATGTTATCTGTCTCCGTTGTTGACGATATTTGCCAGCCTTTTCTGGATAAATGTTACAATATCTTGCCAATCGTGCATGGCTCCGTTTCCGATGTCACCGCAAGCTAATTCCTTTACCTGTGGCGGCAGTATGTCAAACCAGTGCCACTCGGCAAGGACCGCCATCTGCTTTGCAGTAATGGGATGCTGCCACATCATCTGGTTCATCGCTGGCGCTGCCAAAACGCAACGGTGCACGTCCCAAGCGCGGATGACGTTCGTCAACAGGTCGTCGCAAAGACCGCCTGTTGTCTTTGCCAGAAGATTGGCGGACATGGGAACAATGGCGAGGAGGTGAGCCCATCTACGGAGCTCTATGTGCAGTATCTTCGAATTCCTTGTCCACGGATAGCTCCATTCCTCGTCATCGAGATGGACGCCATCCACGTTTGGAAGGGATGTCAAAGAAGAGACGGTAGGCTGCTCCGGCGACTGACCGGCGAGAAATTGTGTTGCGGCTTTGGTGAGGATGACTCGGATGGAGAGATCCGGGTGATTCTCCAATGCGGAAATGATTAAGGGGAATTTTATGGTGGCAACAGAGCCACTTGCGGCTAGAAGCAGGTGCACCTTTCCATCATTGATTGAGTCTGCCACGACCGCTGCTGGAGCTCGAGGTATTTGCTGAACGCCTGCTTCGTTTCTGGTCGACATGATCTGCCTAATCCTCAATTACAACGGATTCAGTGCCCGGCGGCCCTGGCCTGTAGCGGGGGCCGCGCTGACCTGCGAGACCCTTCAAATGTAGGGCATACGGACCATTCGCGCAACAACGCACCAATCATATGGCGCGCCTGCCATGCGCTTGCGGGAGTAGCGCGAGCGGTCTCTGTGCAGACCTAACTTCGCCGCTTACCCTCGCCGCCTTCTTCAGGCACCCGGATCATGTCAACATTAGTCGAAATCACCCTCAGAATCTCAATACCATGAGACTATAATGTGCGCTGAATAAGTGACCCCAGCGTAGGCACGGACAGAGCAAACGCTCATCATACTGCGTAGTCGGTTAGATGTAGCTAAGTGGCCATCTCATGAACAAAATCCCGAGAGTTTCGAGTCAGATCGATAGCTGAACCTTAACATATCATGAAGACTTCTCATTCTTGTTTTTCATTCTGCACTAAGTCTCTTTCAACCACATCTTTCACTCCCGAGGTCTATCAGTATCATTTCAAATAAATCCAAGATGTATCATCTCTATATCCTCATCTCCACCGTCCCTCTCCTCTTCGCCCTCACCGGCGCTCAATTCAAGTCGTCCGGAGATTACTTTACGCCCCATCCCTAAGCGTTTTCGGCGCCACTTACACTAAGCCTGCCTCTCGCACGGCGCGCATCAATGCCGTCATCGCTTGCCCCGGTCTTCCAGAGTCCAACTCCAGCTGTCCCCTCGAAACCGGTGGCTTCCTCGTGGTCAACCCCACCCTCAACATCACCACCTCCTCCACCAGCGAAGCCTTCAACATCATCCATGATGCATTGAAGAACGAAGGGGTGGGACCGTTCGTCGAGTCGTTGCTGGGCCGTCTTGCCAAACAAACGACCTCGATGGGTCCGGGGATTCAGGATTTTTTGGGTCCACTCCCCTTTACCGCTGCTACACTGGGACCCCGGAAGGCTGAGGATGTCGCTGCGAGGACATGGGTGGAGGCTTGTAACGCGACGATAACGGTGATGACCCGCAACGAAAAGGGCCCGTACTTAGCAGGCGGTGGCAATTTCGTGAATATGTCCTGATGTCAAGGGCCTAAATGTGTCAAACCCTTGAGAGAAACCAAACCAAGGAGGCAACAGGTCCGCTGGTGCCTGAGGAAAGTATCGTTGATCCCTAAAGTGATCAGACCTGGTCATGCTTTTTACTGCCTCATTTGCCTTGGCTTTGCGCTAAATGCTTTGGTCAACCACTATGGTTATTGCAAAAAGTAGCGGGAGCATGTGCAGTCGGCTATCTATATTCAAGAAGAGCATCAAGGCGCCTATCGGGGAGATATGATTGAC
>QQTW01000055.1_pt1 | contig 62813 bp, 58 predicted proteins | sample 1904831 | NCBI WGS metagenome assembly QQTW01 (sample SAMN09435610, study PRJNA476489) | Subsurface metagenome, whole genome shotgun sequencing project. | reverse complement strand
GTGCGCTGGGACGATATCGGTGGACTCGAGGGCGTCAAGCGCGAGCTCATCGAAAGCGTGCAGTACCCCGTCGATCACCCGGAGAAATTCCTCAAGTTTGGTCTTTCTCCGTCCCGTGGAGTGCTGTTCTACGGTCCGCCCGGGACAGGTAAGACGCTGCTGGCCAAGGCGGTGGCGAATGAATGCGCGGCCAATTTCATCTCGGTCAAGGGTCCGGAACTGCTGAGCATGTGGTTCGGTGAATCGGAGAGCAATATCCGGGATATCTTTGATAAGGCTCGTGCGGCGGCACCGTGTGTGGTGTTTTTGGACGAGTTGGACTCGATTGCCAAGTCGCGTGGTGGATCGGTGGGTGATGCTGGTGGAGCGTCCGACCGTGTCGTCAATCAGCTTCTGACGGGTGAGTACTTTATCCTCTATGACTCTCCGCCTACCTTGTTCTTCTGCATCGATACTAATATCAACAGAAATGGACGGTATGACCTCCAAGAAAAATGTCTTTGTCATCGGTGCCACCAACCGTCCGGAGCAACTCGACAACGCGCTGTGTCGTCCAGGTCGTCTCGACACGCTCGTCTACGTGCCTCTCCCCGACGAAGAATCCCGTGTGTCGATTCTCAAGGCGCAACTCCGCAAAACGCCCGTCGCACCGGACGTCGATCTGAAGTACATTGCCAGCCGCACGCACGGCTTTTCGGGTGCCGATTTGGGCTTCGTGACGCAACGAGCCGTGAAGCTGGCCATCAAGCAATCCATCGCCATTGACATCGAGAAGCGTAAAGCCCGTGAAGCTCAAGCCGGAGAAGGCGGGGAAGATGTGAAGATGGACGTTGACGACGAAGACGGCGAAGGGGATGATGATCCCGTGCCGGAATTGACAAGAGCTCACTTCGAAGAGGCCATGCAAGCTGCTCGTCGATCCGTCAGCGATGTCGAGATTCGTCGTTACGAGGCCTTTGCGCAGAGCATGAAGAATTCCGGTGGGAGTAATTTCTTCCGATTCCCTTCGGCGCAGGAAGGTGGCGAGAATGGTGCTGGTGGAAATGATGGTAACGCTGGAGGTGATGCCGCGTTTGGGGATGCAGGGAATGATGATAGTTTGTATGATTGAGAAGGAAGAAAATTGTTGACAGAGCTGTGGAGGTGGAAGTAAATGGGGGGGATGATAGTAAGGGGAGGCTGGACTGGAAGATAGGTAGTTGAGGATGTGCATGGATGGAGGGATGGAGGGATAGTGATCTCGTCTTCATGCTTCGTGGACTTTTCTCTTTTTTTACACTGTTCGTTAGAGTCGTGAAGGGGTGGTGATGGTGGTAGACAGACAGACAGGACAGAAACTGGCAATCGATCGAGATAATTTGCACACGCATCGAACAAGAGGGTACTGTAGTGCAGTCCGTCAATATAATCGGCTCTTGTGATTGATAAAGTCTACCGTATCTCGGGACAGTATGAATCCTCAAGCGGAGCCGCTCTACTGATAGACCTCACCAGGATGATGTTCTAGGTGCGATGGAAGGGTTCCCTGCTTGTTGACTGGAGTTATTCCTCTCTTCTCGCTTCTTGGGGAGAAGTGGAGGAGTGGAGGAGTAGGCGGTGGTGGTAGACAAGGCAAACAGACAGATAGACAGAGCAGAGCAGAGCAGAGACTGACAATCGAATTGAATCGAGATAATTTGCAAACGCATGGAACAAGAAGAAGAAAATGGACTTCTTGGATCACCATATAATACATTTCTAACATCTGGTATACGAAAGACAGTAGACAGTAGTATCTCGCAAAAGTCCTATGATGGATGGGTGGGATCCTCGAACCGATCAGCCAGCCTCTATAAGGGAAATTTAATTCCTCCTTGTTACGCTAACCACTTCCTTGAGAATCTCGTGTAGACTGTCGATTGCTTGATCTTTGACTTGCTCCGGTATTCGCACAGACGTTGTTGATGTAGCGTCGGTGTGGGTATCGATGTGGGTGTTGGTGTCGGGGGTGTCGTCGGTGTTGTCATCGTTGTCGTCGGAGGTATTGATCTCATCCCAAATTCGTCTCTGCAGATCCAAATTCTTCCAAACTTCGACTCGTTTCACGCCGCCAGAAGATGTCTTAGAACCAGTTGTTCGTAAGATATCCAGGGATGCTTCGGTCCGTAGAACTTCCAGACAGCGGTTTCGCAGGGCGGCTGTCCATTTCGACTCATTGAGGATTTGCGTCAGATTTTCTTGGATCCTTTTTATTCATTCATTCATTCATTCGATGTCAGTATGGGATATCTTATCTTCCATAAGTGGGAGTTTGGCGGGAGGACTCATGGGGGTACTAAGGTCGTTGTATATGTATATATAGACATCGTTGGGCATGACAATGGATGGATGAATAGAAATAGAATATGTAGAGAGAAGGGGGAGCTTACAGGGGTACATAACCCCCCTTAACCACCACGGTGGTAAGTTCCGATTTTAATTCCCTTGTTAAAGCCAGGGGAAGTCGTAGCTGGAGTTTTTTATTTTGGTTTTTATTTCTGGCGTTGAGGGTGGTGGTGGTGGTGGTGGTGATGGTGGACTGGGTGCGTGGTTTGGTGATCTTGGATGGGTTGAAGCCTGAGAATGACGAAGAAGTTGTTGTCGTCGCCGCCATGATGGAGGTGAGCTGCAGGGATCGTCGAGCTTATGGCAAAGGAATGTGGTGTTGGTCGTCAAAGTAGTGACGGATGCAGGGAGCAACTGCGTCAAACTCGTGACGAATGAATGTGGCTGGTTTTCGTCAAGCTGATGGAGATGAGTGGAAGCTTCGTCGGTCTATGGCGAAGGAATACTTGTAGTGACGTCAAGCTAATGGTGGAGATGGAGTAGAGACTTCGTTAAGCTTATGACGAATGGATGCTGGAGTGTCGTCAAGCTGATGGTGGTACCAAATAGAAGTTTCATCGAACTGATGATGAAGATTGGAATAAAAGTTCCGTCAAACTGATGATGAAAGTAAGTAAGGAGTCGTTTCGTTGGACTGATGATGAAGATTGGAGTAAGAGTTGTCGTCGAGCCTGTGACGATACTATCATTCGGCCGTCGTCGTAAGTTCGGTGATGGTATTTTAGCCCAACAATAGGAGCTTTTCAATCCAGGGACAGAACAATGGCCAGAAACAAAGAGACCCGTCGTACAATAGGATTGAGAACAATGAACAAAGAACTACCCTACTGAGACGGCAATTTCCATGTCACAGGCTCCTGTAGACCTACTGTAGCCTGGACTATTAGAGCATGAAGGAATTCTCTACACAGATTTCAGCATAATCAGATCTTGCCAGAGCCACCTCATTGTAAATGTAGTTGTTAAAGTATTGATAGTTTCACAAGAGCGCAATATCAAATTGAGTATCGAATAGTCATGTGAGAGGCTTTATTGTGAAGGCTACTGAATGGCTTAGAATGAGTCATTTAATCTGATAGAACGAAGAACGAAAAGACGTGGACATCGTGATATCCATCATAGAATCAAACGATCAGAAAGTTGCATGGTGAAAAAGAATTTGAAACAGCAAAGCAAGAAAGTGCAAGAGTTGCAAGAGAAAGCAAGATAAAATGACAAGAAACACAACGCAACGCAACGCAATAGCTTGGCGTCATAAGTGGAGCTATCAAGATCGAAAGAGCTTTGCTCCTTCAATCATTTTTGAGAGCAGAGTGGTTGATGGGAAGGTCGTATGAAGTGGGTAAAGATGAGATGGATGGAGGGATGTTTGATGATCAAGATTATGATCACCATCACAGAACACCCCCTGGTAATGTCGGGGCCCTCGTACTCCCTCCACTTCCCGGCAACACCAATCCCGCACTTCCCGGTTGACCACTTCCACCTGCACCTCCTCCTCCCGCCGCATTATGCCCCTCGGCGATCTTCCTCAACATAAACATCGGTTTCCGTCCCTCTCGATCCAACTGCTTGAACAAGATCAATGGTTTCTCGTCCAGCTCCAAACATCGCTCTTCATCCCCGTACACGATATACAACGCGTACTGCTTCCAGTCCCCGCTGATATCGTACTGCTTCAACGCCGCCGGTAAGACTTTATAGCATGGATCTTCCATGGACACCCGGAAGGATTTGAACACTTCGGGAGTGCGGATCGTGTTGCCCCCTGCTGCTACCACTCCACCGCCTCCACCACCACCTCCCCCCGCCCCCTCTGGCACTTTCACCCGCCCTCGAGGCGCCAACGGCATCGGCATCGGATGGTGTCGGCTGTCGACGTGCGGATAGGAACTGGTCGGTAAAACCGTGTCGTCCGTCGATCCACCGAACGTCGATCCACCGAAGTTGGACCGGCTTGAGGATGGTGGCGGCTGTTGCTGGTTCGAGCGTGGGATGATGGGACTCTGACTGAGTGTGTCGCCGTACGAAGGAGGAGAAGTCGGCGAGGGGATGTTGGGCGGTTGACCGGGGGAGGTTGATGGCTGAGAACCACCAGCGTTATTCATGGATGCGTTGAGATGGGACGAGGCGGCCAAGGCGGCGGCCGAGGGATCGATGCCCGCTCCTTCGCTGTAGGGTTTGCCTTCTTGAATCGACGGTGGGACATGCGTCGGCGAAGCATTTTTGGGCGTCGATCCCAACATCAGCTGTTTGTGCGAGTATTTCCGTGATAACCCTTGCTTCTCGCGCCCGTGCATGCCGAATTGTTCATGATTGTCGAGCTCGGGCGGATGGATGGGTAACGGTTGGGACTTGTCCTTGACGATGCGGAATAAGGGTAGTAGCTCCTCGCGCAGTCGACGGTACTCTTCCGACACCCGATGCAGTTCCTGCTCCGCCTGCACGATCCGCTCGTCTCGAATCTTGATGGACTGGATGATCCGGGCAATGTCCTCCTGCGTCGCGACCGCATCCTGCATGCCCGTATCGGCCGCTGCCATTCACATTTTGACGTTAGCACGACGGCCACGCAGCAATTGTAGGATGATTCCTATACGCACATAATGGCACATAGTGCTCGGGATCGACGGGAACATCCTGCTTGATCTTGATGTCATACACGCTCTTCAGCAGCGTCAATCGATGTCCCACGCTGGTCATGCCCATTTCTTTCAGCTCGTCGTGCTTCAGCGCAATCAAGGCCTCCCCGACAATTTCATTGTCTGTCACCAATTATCATCAGCCTCTATCGACACGTTCCTCTGGCACCAATATCTTCTCACCTAAAAATGCATCGGCGTACTGCGATAACCCCAGGCTCGACACATACTCGGCACATTCCTCGGCCGACCAGTCCGTGATGATATTTCGGGGCGACTTGTCGTCCCCCAGCTGGCCGTACAGCGTCGGCGTGTTTTCCGTCGAGGGCGGATCCGAGTCCGTCGGCGACGTCTCGGAATCCGTTACCAGTGGCGGCGACACCACGCTACGCTCATACTCGTCATCGGCATCCGAATCCTCGTAGGCCGTCGGGAAGGCCATGCTGGGTTGGTGATGGCCGTCGTCACCGCGCAATCGAGGATGTCGAGGGCAAACGATCTCCCTCACGCTCGGCCTTCCACTCTCGCTCGCTCAATCTCCACTCGGCCAACCTCAGCTGATCGGACGTGGCACAGGCGCACTACACTACCGACCAAATGAAGCTGGTGCGGCGCGTTGGGCGTGCACAGCCCGTCACCCTCGCTGTTGTTGATTGACCTGCTATCGGGACGATGCACCCTCGATATATTCGGAGATTGGAGTGATTCGAGGTCGAGGGTTTCGAGGGGCACCCTGGATCTGAACCGACGCTTGGACCAGCTCGAGGTGGGTTGATGGCCGCGACGCGCGAGCCAACACGAAGTTGGGCCCTTGCTCCCCGCCAAACGGTCGATCTCTTGTTCGCTACAGTAACGAGTGCTGTAAGTACGAGCGTTGCATCTTTATGTCCAAGGGGGGCTGTGTTGACAGGCGGAGTGTCATATGTCCGTCGTCGGGAGTGTAAATGAGCTGAGAACCTACACTGTCGGAGCTAGACGTCGTGGTTGATCGTCCTCCTCGTCGTCCAAAGATTGCAGCAGGGCGGTGGGAGAGTCGAGGTGAAGTGGGAGGTGAAGTGGACGTCGCTGGAAGTGGTTAAGTGAGGTTGACGGCTAATGTGGAAGCCTCAGCCGGGTTCCTCTCCGGTCCTGTCACCTGGAATGAAGGATGGAATCATGCAGCTCTTCGCCTTTAGGTCTTCGTACAGGTACGGCCTGCTACTTTGACTGGGATCCTGACGACTGGATGTAATATGGGATCAGTTCATGATTGGTAGGTTTATGATCAAGGGCGGGTAGCTGGGCGCGGCTGTCTGGCGGCATCGAAGCATTCCAACCGGGCTTGGCGCAGTCTGGACGGGCCGAGATTTGTTCCTCGTATCCGAGATACGTATACGTAGCTTATGTGATCAAAGCTGCTGACATAAGACATGACTTTATATGCTTCACCCAATGACAGCTCGCTTCTGCCAGCTGCGAGGTTTAATCAGTGCTGTCCAAGACGGGCACGTGAGAAGAAACATCTGAGCCCAAGACGACGAACGTACGGAGCACTGTATCAATACAGCAGATGGGAATGAATATTGAAGTGGTACGGATGGATTAGTGGAGTCCGGATGTAGTATGTCATTCGGAGGGCCTATAAGATAGAAGATAGAATCATCTTTGAGACACCCAACTTGCACCTTTAACATTGTGGCAACTGAGCATTCCATCTGACCTCGAGAACAAGCTCTCAAAGCTCTTCAAGGCATAATGTTTAGACAACTCCCATTGTACTAGTTTGACACTTCTCAGCTGGTATCAAGTTGGTCGGAGTTCGCATTGGCATACGTTTAAACTCAGTAGGGAGTGACCAAACCAGTTATTCGACTCTTTCTACGCTGATGATAAGCTAAGAATATCTATCTGTGGATGTAGTCCTTACCTAGTCTAGAAGGATATGACGATCTGTAGCTGATAGCTACAATACATGGTAGTTGCTGGAATCGGTTTGTCGGCGTCCTTAAGTATGGAATTGACGGCCTTGATTGTACGAACCCAGTCTCTCAAGGGTCAGCCCATCTCAAGGGCTCTTCGAACCGGTTACCTTCTTAATGTAAAACAGTATCGTTGATGTGATGCAAAGAGCTACTCAGATCCTCTCTCCCGGTACTCGTCGTCCCACTTTGACATTGTCGTAACCCACCCTATAGTTCTAGACAGTATCGTACCACATCGTGTCCATGATAACGAACCTGTAGATGAAGAGAGGAGGGCACAAACGGGCATGCGTTATCCCGTACTCCATCCTGGCCTTTCAAGCTAAAGCCATGTTGCGGGATTCGTGAAACATAGAAACCTTCCAATTCAGACTCACCCCATCCCTGCGCCAAGATCCTTGCTGCTATCGTACTGTAGCTCCATTTATTGCTGGTTGATGCTTGACAAACCCCAAAGCTGACACCGACCCTCGACTCCTTGAGCTGGCAGTGATCTCTTCCAAAGCTGCAGATACAACTGGCTGGGCAAACAGGTCCACCAAATTCGAAGCGCCTGTTCGTTCGAGCCGGATGGACAAGGCCCAGATCCGGGCCAACCCATAGCCTCTGAAGTTCCTAATCTAGAACGCCATCATCCCATAAGCCATACTCCTGCCCAGACCCGTCACCATCATCATCCACCCTCTTGCCCTGTCTAATATCCACTTCCAAAGACTCATGTTCCCGATCCAGCTCGTGTCTAATCTCAACCTGCAATGAACCCAACTCATGTCCTCGATGCCTTCCGCGTTGAAGAACCGCAGCGATTAATACCACCAGGAGGGCCGCAAGCAGATTTCGAATCCAGTGGAGTAAAGCCAGTAGGAGCGTGATGAGTACCAAGACGATGATTAGACCTGCGATGACTAGGTAAACTTGTTGTTGTCCTGGACGGAGAGGATGCTCGTTTGCTGCTGGAAGAAGGGCCTCGATTTGGTCGGTTAGATGCCGAAGCAGACGTCCGCTGGCTCCAGCGAGGAATGGGGCGCGGGTTGATTCGCTTGGGTTGGGCATCGGGGTGGATCTCCCTTGGTATGTTGGATGGTTCAAGAAGAAAGAAGAAGAAGAGGGAGTAGGGAAGTTGACTTCGGGGGGAACAAGGCAGGAAGCAGGAGGTAGATGCGAAGAGTACGGAGAGAAGGGAGCAGGACTACTGGCGTGGAATTTCCATGGATAGGATTCCTGATAGAGCATAGGAGACGGTATGCTGGTGTTCGGTTGTATTCACGGGGGATATGGTAGTGAAGGAGGGATGATGACGTATCGTCATCGTGGTCGTCCGTTTGCAAAAAGGATTCATAGGTCATGGGACATGGGGGCATGCCATAAAGGGAGATGGGACGAAAGAAGGTCCAAAGATGATATGGGATGATTTTCAATAACGCTCGATAGGCTAGAATCATGTCCCAAAGGAAAAGCGCTCCATAGAAGACACATTAAACACCCGTGGGCATCATCATGTAGAACCCAGTTGGTTCATCAAGAGGTGGTTGCAGAAGAATTCGAGTGCTCATCCAGGATCGATGAAACGTTGATTCGCACCTCGTGCCGAGCGGCAGCAGGCACGTTGGCTGCATCTGGATTCCACGGTGCGGTGGTGTAATAATGAGCGTGCCGTTGACGATCAGCTTGATCTTTCTGTGCATCGGCCGGGGTCGATACGGGCGTCGTTGGAGTCTCGCTGGCATCACCCGTCCACCAGGTCCTGACTTGATCATAGATCCGGTTCAAAACCCCTGGAGAGGAATCCTCGACGGTGTGCTCAAACCCGCCCGAAGAAGTCGGTAAGAAACCCTGGTGTGTGCGATACATACCCTCGATCTTGTCGCGGTTACAGAGCACCAACGCCCCCGAATGCCAGCCGGCAGCTGCGACCTTCAATGCGAAATAGGCCGGCTCGCCACGACCCCAGGCTTGCTCCTCGTCGTCCAGGTCCGGATGGAGGTCCCAGTCACTCCCTCGCACCTCGACCCAATCCCCAAGCACGGGCAACACCCGCTCGAGCCTCCCGATCGATCGGAGTTGGTCGAAGAGGAGTTCGGAGTCGAGAGCACCGTGCGCCAGATAGCGCATCCACTCTCGTTGCTCGGTCGAGAACCAGACCTGCGGCCATCGTCCAAGCGTTCGCTGCTCGGCCGTTCGTAGGACCGCTGGAGGAACGACCCCTCGGAGCGTGGTTTCGTCAGGATCAGTACCGAGTCCCAGACACCCGCACGCTTGCGGTTCGTTGCCCGAGGCAAGAACGCGGCCATCTCGGGTCAAAGCCAGCTGATGCCAATCTCCAAAAGCCAAGGAGATGACACCCCGATTTTGCAGGGCCGGAGGTCGTACCGGAGAAGGACCCGTAGCAGGCTCCGTCGCGGCGTCACCTTCTGGGTGAGACGCTCGTGCGAATGCTTGCTGGAGAAGGTCCTGAGATCCGATCACGACATCGCCCGTCGAGTTGAAGACGGCGAACGAGCGGAACGATCCCTGAATCTCGGACATGGGCTCTCCTCCTTCGGTGGGCTGAAAATGATCCAGTTCGAAGATGCTATGAGCCATTGCATCATCCGGGGTGTGGTGAAAGGCAAAAATCTTGCCCAGGTCGGTCAAGAAGACGATAAAGTGTTCCAAGACGACGTAGCTGCGAACCTCGCCCACGTTCTGTCCCAGCGCTTCGTCCTCCGTCGAGGTGTCACGCGCTTGGCGCCGTGGTCGACGATAGGACGTACCGGGAATGAGGGCGTCGTCGACGGAGATGGTGGGTGGCAGGACCTCCCCTTGGGCCGGCGCCCGCCAACGAGGGAGCTTCCAGTACACGATCCCTTTGCCGACCACGTACGCCGAGTTGACATGCCAACCGGCGACCACGTTGGTGATTTGCCCGTGCCCTGGCGGGAGCCCCGTCAAGCCCGTGGCGCCCACGTCGGCCGTCGAGGTGTCCAGATGTTGGAAGATCACCCGAGCCGCCGGAAACTTGATGTTGTACGACCATTGCCACAGCTCACCCGACTCGGCGAGACCGATGACCGACGAGCGTCCGGACGAGAATTGGGCCACGGTCATATCGGGCAGGCCTCGCGATGGGGGAAGATCCGGAGAATCCAGAAAACCCAGTCGTCCCAAGAACTGATTCACATGAGCTGCCGTACCGTACCACATCTCGCCATCCAGCCGTCCGACGCTGTACAGCTCGCCTTTAGAGGTCATCACCGTCGTACTCCAGCCGCTACCACCATCGTAACCGTTCATCAGCGATCGAAGAAGCGAATTGGGCTGGGAAATCTCACTGACCCGCATTGCACATCAATTACGGGGTCCAGATTCTCAAGACCCGACATTGGAGTGGGCCAGCCAACGTGCTGAGGATTTGTGGGGTCGGCATGGCCGAGAGGAGACCCTTGTCGATCAGATGATCCCCAGGTGTAGACCTTACTCTCGGTGCGAAGACGTCGGAACAATGACATCCATCGTCCACCGTCGGTTTGCAGTAGAGGTTGGTTGGGTAGACGGTATGTCGACCGAGTGACATGTCGCCAGTACGACGGTTCCAGCTTGAGGCCGTTCAAAGATTTCTAGAATATATAAGCGAAACACGAACTTCGTAGTCGGTGAGATGCATTACTTACCGTCGTCAAACATAATCTCAGGAACTCGGCTGGTTCGAGGTAAGGAAGGATATTGAGAAGGATGTCGGATGCTGCCTGACACGTCCCGTTAGAGATGTATATAGCAGCTTGGAAGGTGAAAGTAGGGGGAAGCACGCACGTAGGTCAAGCAGCGTCATTCGAGGTTGTTGTGAGGTTATCTCTGGCGTCATGGCTTCATTCCATCCGGTGTCAGTGTCCATTATTGGATGCAAGAGATGTTTCACGCAGAAGATGTTTGGATATCAAGAAGGTCGGAGCTCAAGTCGAGGTCGAGGTCGAGGTTAGGTACGTCACTGCCTAGATGTACTCCAACACAGAACTGGAGTTGTAGAGCAGGCAACCATCAAACCAACAGTCGCACGCAGGCTCCAGGAATGAAAGTCCACGAAATGCAACAGGTTAGTCGATATTTCTACGTAGGCGTATATTATGCCCACCTAGCCTTGTTGCGGTCACCTATAGTTTTTGCTGAGAGTAAAAACTTACCGGATGAGACATCGAGCTAGAAAATTACAAGCATTGCATCTCCATCAATGTTCTCGGAATGGTGGTGAATAAAGTAAGGATCGTCGTTAGAGCGATAGCAAATCCTAAGATGCCGTTGAAACCAATACTTACAATCGTTACTAACTAGTGTAAAGCGGCATTAATTATACTCTATGTTCCGAACATAACCCACCAGTAAATAGATCAAGCAAGTCAATAGAAGCCAAATCCACAGCATCTAATACTAACGTAGGCTTCAGTAAAGTTGCAACATGCCCTGAAGTTATAAGGGCTATAGTTGGAAATGGTAAACAATAAGTAAGTTCAGGATTTCAAATGTGACTTCATGATATGAATGATGTAGAATTCGTAATAGATCGTCCAATAAGTAATGCCCCAATATATAAGGTCTAGGCTATCCCTCTTCCCACCGTAGCAATGCACAGCTCTTCCAGGGTATCCCATGCCTCGTCCATAACCGGCTCAGCTGTCCCAAACGCCCGAAATGCCGCATCCAGTAAACCAGAACAGACCATAATCGTGAGGAGATATAAGAGATGAAGTCAAAAAGACGCCATAAAGAAGCCAAAGGTCCTGAGCTAGGACTAACTGCAAGCTGAACGCCAATCATGCCGCTGTGTACGCGTCGTCATCATCGGGATGAGAAGGTCGAAGGAGGAAATGCCGAAACGTCAGACGCTCCCGTAAGTGGATGATCCCCGCGATGATGCAAGGAGCCTCTCGTCTTCTTCATGACGGACACGACTAGGACTGAATGCCCGTGCCGTGGGCGCCCAGCCTCGCATCCATCCTCTTACGCGTCGCCATCGGCCGGTCTCGTCTCGGACGATGTCCTTCTCGACCACATCTCGGAACATCAAGAACTGCACGCCCACCGCACCATCCAGCGCAAGTACGCCGGCCGCACCCAGCCAGAAGGGAAGGGCCCGGCCCACCCATTCAGCTCGACTGTTGCCCTCGGGACCGACCCAGCCACCTCCGCCGTATGCCGGCATGTCCGACCAGGCGCAAGGGTTCGTGAGCAGTGACGTCGAGTAGAATAGATTGCCAAAGAATGCCGCGATGAAGAGTTTCGCACTCAATCCCGATGTGCTTCGACGTGAGTGATTCTTGTAGAGTTGAGGCAGGCGAGAACCGAGGTAGAGTAACGTCGAGGACCAGGATAAGATACGTCCTGCAATGGTGGCCGCCGTCTCCTGCGTCAACTTCGCGTCCATTCCGGCGGAGCGATGAGCTGCCGAGGGATGGGCGGTCACCACCGCACACAACAGGGACAGATAGAGAAGACTCTTGGGCGGAGTCAGCGGCGAGATGGAGCGAGGAGGTGCGGCCATGGGTCGTGTGGCCGGGATGATCCACATGGGTTCGCGAGACGAGCCGTCTTTCTCATTGGGTTTCGATGGATCCGACGAACGTTGGGAGGCCATCCGGTGATCGTGGAGAACCTGATCCAAACTGACGGGTAGCGTTCGGCCGATTCGTGACATGCCCTCTCTCGCTGCCTGCGTCATCTCGTCCACCGCGCTTCCATCCTCATCGCCATCACGAGTGCTGGTCCGTATGCTCGACCGTGTTGCCCTTCGTTTTCGTCGTGCCGGCTTGAGATGTGTGTACCACGCGTATTGCCCGACGAGCACCACGTCCACCCCGACGTAGTAGGCCGCCACGACGATCTGCCAGGTAGCCTGTTGAGTGAAGATGGCCCCGAGTAGATTCGTCGTGTCGCCCAGACACCATTCGACCAGGAAGAAGATGCTCAGGCCGCTCGTTGAGCCGAGGGCGTAGTTGGTGAAGATTTGTGGCAGCTGGGCGAATAGCCACGAGGCGATGCTGAGTAGACCAAGCGTCGACGAGACGAGCGCCAGAGGTGTGGGAAGGCATACGCCCAGGTGGATCGAGAGTTGAGCCAGGAAGTCGGACGATGGCGAGCAGTGAGGAGGCAGGTGGGTCGACCGCGATGCCATCCATGGCGGGAAATGCATGGTCAGGAATCCGGCTCCCTTGAGCGTGTCGCAATTCTCACCAGCGACAATCCAGAACTCGAACGCTCTGCTCGTCGAGACACGCTCGACACAGACTCGTTATCGAGGTCTCGATGGGTTCACGCTCTGGATCAGCGCTCGATGGTCCTCTTCCGCGACTCGCAACCAGACCGCTTCGCTCCAGGACACCCCGAGGTCGTTGGTAAGGAGACGATAAGGACGATAATATGGCGACATGAATGGGAAGAAGCCAGTCTATCGGTATTCGAACGTTTCCATGAACGAGCTCTTACCCAGAGGTCGCGATAAGAATAGTATAGCGATATACTATCGAGGTTGCGCTAAGAAATAGACCCGAGTAGCAATACTGCGTGGTCAAGAGCCATATTGGCAGAAGATCCAAGCAGCTTGAGCATAGAGGAAGCTTCCTAGGTGTTTGTCGATAATCCAACAGGAGTCCTTGAACAGGGAAGGCTCGGTCTGGGCTCCTGCTCATTAAGAGCAGCTGTATGAGTCGTTGGGAAGGCATGATGACCCGCGGAAGAGATCATCCCGACCGGTCCAGGCTGACACATCCAAGCCTCCATCTGCGGCTCGGTCGCCTCGTGGCCCGGTATCTGAACAGGCGAGCATGTTGAACAGGGGACTTTGATCTGCGAATGGCCATCAGCGGCCAGATGATAAGGGGGTGGTTGGTTTCGATGAGTCGGTGGTTCTCGCAGTACGAGACGGGCGCGTGGGGTCAAGTGGGGTGACCTTTTTGCCCGTGCGATTGGCGGGCCGTGACATGCTTCGTGCCAGGATGCTTGCATCTCAATCCGCCGAGACGCCAGTGTCATTGAACAGGCTGCATGCAGGACAAGACAGACCTCGCTTGATTGCTCTGCCGAATGCTTCCGGGAAATGTTGGATCATCCGGTTCGGGGATCAGGCGTACTGTAGCTCAGCATGGCGTAGACTGGCGCCTGCGCATGACTTACACGGCGGTCGTCGTCGTTCAGTTTACCGCAACGCATGACGCGCCGCCCTTAAGATCGATATCGATGTTTAGGGTTGGCTGATAACGGGCCGGGATCTCGTGATCGTCAAGCACGTGCCGTTCTAATCTTGGCCGAGGCTCGTGGTTGCTGACTCAGGGTTGCTGACGTATTGATGACTCGCTGTGCGATAGGCCCGCTGGACGTCCATATGAGGCGTCGATATATGATGCCGGGGATATGTAAGGATTGGCTGATCTCAGACGATGAGAGATGGTTGATACACTCCATACTAAGGCAGCCTTGAGCGTCTGAAGAGTCCGAGGTCTTCTCAAGCGTTGGTGGATCCGAGATGATGTAACTCCCAAGAGCAATTGAATCCTCAAGCTCATTCGTAGTGCTGCCCTGGCCCCCCTGATAACCGCCTTCGTTGCAGGTCGCCGTCGAGTAGGCGCTTATACATGAACCACGGCCCATCGGTCAAGTAAAACTTTCTCTTTTGCTGGTCAAGATGCCCCCTAATCTGAACGTCCCAGTCTTTCATGTTCTTGGTGCGGTATCCGACCATTAGCCACAGATTTCTCTACGAGCTCTTATGCTCGTCTTGCTGTTCCTTCTCTTCAATGCGAGACTGGCGAACACGTGCGATGTCCCAAGCTTCAGACATGCATGGTCTGAAAAAAATAAAATGCAAAAGATTGAGTCGAAGCTGGAGATCTGCCCACTAGGGGACGATCTCGAGCTCCGCTAGAATCCCCAAGTGCTATCTGCTTTCGCAGCCACTTGTAACTGAGTAATTAAGATTGACAACCCGTAGGAATCGAACCTACAACACCTGAGCGCTTCTCAGAGCGAGCAATCTCAGATGGAGGAGAGAGCCGTTCACTAAATGGTCATGACCAGCTGAACCACTAGGCCGGATCCCCTCGGTATAAAGAGGAATGGTTCCAAAAGGGGTTATATAGCACGCGGTGGACCCAAAAAAAATGGTGGAGCGAGCAGAGCAGCAACCGGCCCCACCAACTCCCGACCTGCCACCAATTCTCAACTCACAGCAAAGGCTCGATTGATCACCAAAATTCCTGCACAATTCATTAGATTGAAGACAAGAGGACGGTCTCCCACTCCTACATACAAATATTCCTTCTACAACAGCATGTTCAGCCGTTGTTGTGGTGGGTGGATGTGAGCGCCGGTTATTGTTCGCAGCGCCATTTTTTGGGTCCACCGCGTGTATAGTAACGAAGACTCCATTTGGGTGATAGTAAGCAAATGCGCTCAATAGTAATCGTCAATAGTCATTACCATGAACATGAAGCTGATCTTCATCGTAATCGCGACCGCAATTGAGGTCGTCGTCACTTTGACAAAGATCAAACGCAATAGTGTACGCAAGGACAATGACGACTACTGGTATTGCTGGCCGTAGGGCTGGCTGGTCCCTCTAGCTCCAAGCCATTTGATTGGTTGATCTTGCCGCACTTTGTCCGCCGCGAATGCCGCGACCCCGCAATGACCGTCTAAACTCCGTAGAGGACTTGGTTGGTCGCAACCTGAGGTCCTCATCGATTTCAAAGCAGCTGTGTAAGCTGCTCAAGGTCGAATGATGAGTTGGATATTGCTGCCTTTCGTGCGATGTAAGCGATGCTAGACCGGAAGATTCTGGCATTGTCGGGCGAGCCGCACGATCCGCGTCGTCATTGCAATCAGTGAAATGTTGGTGTCGAGGCCAAACGCGGGAGCACCACGGATTAGTTGCAGATGTTTCGTCCGGCTCGGGGGAACTGAAGCGTCAACCCCGCCTTAAATCCATGCCGTCGGGTGCCGAGATTATGTCCGAGCGATCCGAGACTATAAATGAGTTCACATCCACCAACACAACTTTCTTGAAGTCCATCAAACAGTTCACGCCGGATCATCTACTCTGATTCATCCTCCATAGAATTCTTGACATCTCTCGTATCTCACGAACATCGTCATGGCCGACTCGTTGCCCAAGACCTTCAAGGCCGTCGTCGTCGAGCAGAAGGATGGACCGATGATCCTTAAGGATCTGCCCCTGGAGCAGCCCCAAGCAGGAGAGATCTTGGTCAAAGTGCTAGCCGTGGGCGTGTGCCATTCGGACTCCATGCTCAGTCCGGGCATCTTTGGCAATCCCTTGTATGTTGATTTATTATTCCGTGTTTGTAGCTTCTTGTATTCGTCCTCGAGTTTTTGATGCTCTTTCGTTTTTTTTTCGTTCTCTCGTACTGGTGCTAGTTGCTTCTTCAAATGCATATGATTGATCTTCGACGCTGATCTTTCATAGTCCCATGGTCCCGGGTCATGAAGTGATCGGCGATGTAGTGGCTGTCGGGTCCAACGTGTCCACCTGGAAGGTCGGCGACCGTGCCGGAGGTCCATGGCATGGCGGACATGATTCGACATGCAGGCAATGCCGCCGGGGCCAATACCAGATGTGCGAGCACGAAGAGATCAACGGCTTCACGAAGCGAGGCGGCTATGCCGAGTATATGATCATGCGCACCGAAGCGTCGGTGCGTATTCCCAAAGATGTCGACCCGGCCGAGTTCGCACCCCTGCTCTGCGCTGGCGTGACCACCTTCAACTCGATGCGCAATATGGGGGTCCAGCCAGGTTCGGTCGTAGCCGTGCAAGGTCTGGGCGGTCTCGGACACCTGGCCATCCAATTCGCCGCCAAGATGGGCTACCGCGTCGTAGCGTTGTCGAGCTCGGCCGGTAAGGAAGACTTTGCCAAGCAGCTCGGCGCACACGACTATGTCGACGGTAGCAAACAGAACGCGGCCGAGTACCTGCAGAGCTTGGGTGGGGCCTCACTGATCGTGGCGACGGCGCCCAGCCCCAAGGCCGTCGAACCGCTGCTGTATGGTCTCGAGGCCTATGGCACGCTGCTGGTCCTTGCTGGTGAGTCATCCCTGGTCTGGTAATGGTCCAGAATTGCGAGTCCGTGCTGATCTGTGAACGATGTACAGCGGTGGGACCCATCTCCGTCGACACCGGCACGATGATCAACAAGGGCCTGACGGTCCGGTCATGGGCCAGCGGTCATGCGCTGGACAGTGAAGAAACCATTGAGTTTGCGCGCCAGCAAGGTGTCAAGTGCATGGTTGAGAAATATCCGTTGCAAGATTTCCAGAAGGCGTATGATCGGATGATGAGCGGGGAGGCTCGTTTTCGGGCAGTCCTTGTCATGGAGTAGGAAATTGACACACACACGGTATTTCCGCGAGAGGGTGGTATGATATTCAAGTACTAGCAGCACCTCAAAGAAAAATCGTCAAGAAATTTTGACGACAGATTATATCGCACACAGAATGAAAAGTTGTTCACGATTGAGAAGCATGTCTTGACCGTTCCTTCATGATATCTTGCCATGGACGGCTCTAAAGCAAGCCCTGACTGTCTTGATACATCCTCATGCTTGGCGCCACATCTTTCGGTCATTTTTTAGTCGCCTGACTATATGGGAATTCGTCGCGGTATTTGTACTGGAGATCCTCGATTACTCGCCCATGCACGAGCTATGGCGCCTTGCACTGCCGGCCCGACCGCTGGAAGCTGTTTGGCCATGTAAGTTGGAAATTGTTTGACTCCATTGACAGCCCGACCGGCCCACTCCCTACCGGCCGTGACGACGGCGGCGGGATGCAGAGACATGGCAAAGCTGCTTGCATGTTTTTCTCGTTTCTCGCTGGGTTGATTGTCGCCCCAGATCGGACTATCCGGTAGAACTGGCGTCTTCTTCTGCGCCTTTAAGCTCGCCTTAAGCTCGGTCACACATGCATTTATTTTTTGCTGGCGAAGCGCTTTCAGCTCTTGACTGTCACGACTGTATCGAGTGTCGTACATCTGAAGAGCTCAATCAGCGATTGTTAGTTGATCACTATTCCAAGGCCGTGGTAGAACATATCGATGATTTGGCAGTGACTAAAAGCTTCAAAATGAAAGCGTGGGCCATCATGCATTTCAATCAGAGAAAGTGTAGGTGTACATACCGCCTGATGCAGACATTTATAGAATCTGTTCCATGTGATGTCTTCCCTTGTTCGTGGGTTTTCTACATCTTTCGGTGCAGGAGGATGAGAAGGCTTAAGCTGACTGCGTGCCCACTTTGCCTTAGCTTCTTGATAGATAGCCTTTGCCTCCACTTTCGCTTCTTTGGCTCTTCTATCGCAAAACCCCCAGTCGACCGTCGACCCGAAGCCAGGTTGGGCCTGAAGACACTGATTCAGCCTGGTACAATAGAGCGGAGCAAGGGCAATCCATTCCCCGTGAGGAACATTGACAGAGCACATCGAAAGGAAAACCACAGAAATCGTCACAACAAGAAACTCTCGATACAAGATAGTTTAGACGCTTACTTTGCATTTTGCCAGCTCATCGCTGATGCGTTGTTGATCTTCGGGGAACATGTCTCTGCTGGCATCTTGAAAATACTCATCCCAATTTTGTCGATTTGAAGGAGCTGGGAGGGCTGCCACGAAGGGAGAAAATTGAAGCAGCAAAGGAATCAGGCCGACAACGATACTCAAATACATGGTGTCGCGCTTCGTAAGATCTGCATTCGTTAGCATAAAGCCAAGTGGCCGGAAAGGTTAACTTGGAAGGGTAAACAACCAATTGATGGACGAAGGTATAGGGCTGCGGTGGACGAACTGACCTGATCTGTTCTTCTCTTGAAGGAGGCATTCGCTCGATATATAATTATAGTTACGACGTGGTTGCCAAAAAAAAACACGGTGGGATACGAACTCCAGCCGCCGAACGTATTGTTCATTTGTTGATATACGACGCTTTAATTTCGGCGCGTACTATGAAGCCGTACGCCCTCGTATCTGTTTACGACGTAGGGCTGTGTTAGCCAAAGCGTTCTAATTGGAGATGGTGTTCTGTCGTGAAGTATACATACGAGTACGTCAAGGAGAGACAGGGCTGAACGGCAATACGACGAGCAGGCAAGACCGTCCTCGCCGTAAAATGATATTGTGTCATTCATCTTATATGAAGATGTTTCCTGCCGTTGCTTCTTGCTATCGTGTCGTTGGTATGGCGGTTGCTGGAGACAGATTGGGGACCGAGTTCGCTCAACATATAGTAGAATGTCTCTGGTCTTTCCTTTTGGGTTCCATTTTTTTTAGAGTACAGAACTCTCTTTGAGTGGCTTGCTGTCGCCCGGGATCAAAAAGATCCATCATGTAGGTACCGGGGGGTGACATGGAAAAGTATGCGGGCAGTAACCGGCTGCCACACAAAATGATCGACATTTTTATATGACGTCGGTTACTGCTCGCATACTTTTCCGTGGCACCTCCCGGTACCTGATGATCTCAGCCATGCTGGCGAGAGCAGGCCCATTACCGTACTGACCACTCTAACCTCCTTTGCTGAGATCCAGAATCCGAGAGTAATTTAAGGCGTCCCAAGAGCGTCGCTGGACACGACAGATCACGTCCATGGCGGAATGAGTTTTCCAGAGATCTTGGGGGGAGTTGGGGGAGGGGGGCGCTCCGTAGGGATTATATATGGTGTCACTACCCGCCAAGGGTCGCACACATACCCCCGCGTTCCACCGCAGGCTTAACTTCATCCACGCGGTTGACGGTTTACGTCCACATCAACGTACTACTTCCAAATACTCAGCCGGGATCGTGGAGGGGCTTTTGAATCTATATCACAGTGCAACCCGGGTAGGAGAATGGGTTCGGGAGGAAGGAGCATATATTCTTACCGGAGCTGTAGAATACTTTGCGGCGTTTCCCTAGATTCATCGTCAGCCACTTAGGTACGAAATTACACACCTTCGATGGTTGAGAAGCGATAATCGAATTGTCTCTAAGTCGAAACATTTCGTGAAATCATCACATTGTGTACTTTGCTTGCCGTAAAGATCCATCCAGCTACTAAACACTTATCTTCGATTTGCTATCACGAGAGAGTGTAGTGCTAATTATTGATGAGTGGACCTAGATTTGTTGCCTGACGTGGTCGTCTCAATGTTTCAATTAAGCTACAGGTAGACCGTTTATTTCCACCGCAGCAGAGAAAAATTCACCCAAACTTTTTGGAGCCTGATTGCTTCACCCTGGCTTGTTCTCAACGGCTTCCAATCTCCAAGAGCAAAGTCTCTTAAAACATCGACAGCTTTTCGGGAGTGACAATGGCAAATGCCGAGTCCGGGACGGTGAGATACTTGGTCATCAAGTCCCATAAGACCGACTCCTCGCCCTCGTGGTCGATGTCGGACAAATCCTTTTGCGTTCCCAAGACAATGGCGACCAGCTGCTTGTGAGTGGGAGAGATGCTGAGCGTGGCCTGCTCGTCGACGCCCTCGATAATGCGCCGATGGGTGAGGGCGCCATTGCTCAGCCTCATGAGATGATTCTCCTTGATGTCCGACAGCAGGATCTTGATGGTGAACTGTTCATGCTGCGCGCGTGGGCCGTCGAGACGGATCGACATGGTGTCCAGCAACTGACCGATCTCGAGTTGGATCATCGACTCCTCCGAGATCTTGTTCTGGCTGGCGTTGGTCGGGCCGCGCAACTCTTGGGCACCGACCAGGTAGATGTTACGCCAGGTGCCATTTTCGGCGCCATAGGCCAGTTTTTCGTACACGGATGCGAGCTCTTCCCTGGCGGTCCGATGATCTTGGTCCGAGAAGACGGCATGGCTCAACAAGGTCGCCGCGAAGCGCAGATCCCCTTCATCTCGGAACCGCCGGCCCTTGTCGACGGTGGCTGAGATTCCTCCCATGCAGTCCACATAGCGTTTGGCGGCCTGCACCGGCGGATGCTCCCAGAGATGAGCGGGGATGCCATCGTACCAGCCCATCTATCGATCGTAGATCGCCTTGACGTTGTGACTGACGGAGCCGTAGAAGCCTCCCACATGCCGCGTCGTCTTCAACACCTCAGGCAGTTGGAAATTCTCGGCGATCTCCAACCCCGTCAGCCCTTCATTCAACATCCGAAGGGTCTGGTCGTGCAGGTATGCGTAGATGTCCCGTTGCTTGGAGAGGTAATCGCGAACGTTGTCCTTGTACCAGGTGGGCCAGTGATGACTCGCAAAGGCCACCTCGGCCTCCTCGCCCGGCTTCATGAAGCGGGCAATGGCGTCGTCGAGATAGTAGGCCCACACCCGGGCATCTCGGACCAGGGCCCCTCGAAGGGTCTGGATGTTGTGCATGGTATGCGTCGCATTCTCCGCCATGCAGAGGGCTTTGAAGTCGGGAAAGTAGAAGTTCATCTCGGCCGGGGCCTCGGTGTTGGGCGTCAATTGGAATAGGATTCGGACGCCATCGACGATCATCGGTTCGGCTTCGGTTTCCTTCGTGACGGTCACGGTGGGACGAATGAGATCGGTCCAGCCCGTACAGGTGTTCAAGCCCAGACCGACACCAATCTGACCAAGTGATGACCGTTCGAGGCTCTGTCCGTAGTGGTACACGTATCGACGAGTCATGGCGTTCCCGGCGTAGACGGTTTCGCTCACGGCGTGTGTCATGAAACCCTCTGGGGCGATGATCGGGATGGACTCGTCCTTGCTCACATACTCCAGGATGGCTCGAGCTCCTCCAAAGTGATCGCCGTGGGAGTGAGTGTAGATCATCCCTTTCACTGCTTTCTCTCCGCGCTGGAGGCGATAGAACTCCATTGCCGCCTTGGCCGACTCGTAGGCTGTCGTCGGGTCGATGACGATGACGCCGTTATCACTCTCCACGAACGTGACGTTGTCGATATCAAATCCTCGGATCTGGTAAATCGCCTGATCAGGCTTGTTCGTGTCCACATGATCCTTGACGTAGAACAGTCCCTGCTGATAGCAAAGACGGCTATGCGCCCATAGAGACGCGTTAGCATTTTCACCGGCCTCCTCCTCTTCCAAAAACTTGTAAGAGTCATTGTCCCAGACGATACGACCGTCCTCGATCGACTTGAACTGGCAGGGTTCTTTGATGGCGATGCGTCCATACCGAGCATACTCATCGTCGTTGACTTCGAGCGGCGGAGGATTTGTGGGCCGAGACATCTTGATGGCTGATGGCAAGCGTACCAGTGAATTGCCCATCTTTGGAACAGGAGCAGAACTTCTCGGGTTCTTATGCTAACCAGGTCTCTCCTTAAGAATCATCGCCTTCCCCCTTTCCCCTCTCCCTTCTCTTTTCCCCACGCTTGGCTCCCCTCATTCCCCGCAGATTTTCCTGCATGAAGGCACTGTGACATATTGCATGGCAGCGGATCACGGCCCGGTGCCCGAGATCCTTCCATTGACATGATGTTGTCGAACAATGTTTTGTGCATACACCGTTGTCACCGCTGTCGTGTCACGATGTGGAAGAGCGATATATTGCGGAGACCCCGCCACTGTGTAACGACGTCCGTATCAGTCTATGCTGTCCCAGTTCAACTGCGGGCTCGCTCACAATACTCAAGCGGTTCTCATTGCACTCGATCCCACACGCCCAAGCTTTTGCTGGATCACGAACTCATGTCCTCGAAACCGGACCAGCCCAGCAAGTCGATGCTTTTAATGTACATTGAATTAGAACTCCAGCATTGCTCATACCGAGTTCTGACTGCCATGGGAGGGGTCTGACATGGTGACATCTTGATCAGCTTAAGAGCGCAAACGTGATCCCATCATATTTGGAGAAATCAGACATACATACGCAGCGGGAAACCAAACTGGCAGTGATAGATGCCGATCCACGGTAGAATATCAAGACGCCAAACAGAAAAGACGTGCTTTTTCCAATACATGCAATACATATCACACGTCACACGTCACAACAGGTAGCTGCGAGACTGCATCTTCTTCCAGCTCTACTCCGTTGGGGTTCGAAGCTGGACGAGGTTCGAGGGCCCAGCCAGGGCCGAGAGAGGGCCGAGCGGCGGTCGAGAGCCAGCAAGCATTTCGACATCGTTCATGGAGATGATGGTGTGACCGGAGGCGATCAATGTGATGAAAGGTTTGGTCGTAAAGGTGACAAAGGTTTCAATTCGATGTCGTAACGATACCAAAATGGTGTGGGATCACTGTCGAGATGATGGCAGGGGGGTGAGGGGTGGTGCCGTAATGGCGACGAAGTCCTTGATGTTCTGTTTTGCGCCCAACTTGCTCAGCGGACCATTTGATGAATTGAGGATTCTCAGACCCTTCGGTTGTATGAAAGTTGTAGTTCTAGACGTTCAGTCTGGCGGGTGCTCTAGATATAGATGAGAGGTGCTATCCGCCAAGGGTCGCATGTCCCCCGCGTTTCACCATCGGCGCAACCTTATCGACACGACTGGCTCGGGCCGCTTCGTTTCAACGTTCAGGTCATCCCCGGCGCGTCTCAGGTCTGATGTCAGTCGCGCCAGAGCTCCTCCATTGATCTGAAGATCGATTGGACCACAATCAATTTCAGTGGATTATGCTTGACCACGACCAGGTTGAGAGATGTTTGTGGATGACGTCTGCCGCGAACCATGGACTGGCCAGGGGAGTGAATGGCCCCTCCATTTACTGTTTTCCCATACATCCGTGGCCATAGTAGCAGTCTAGATGCGCCATTCATCTAGACTATTGATCCCTTCCATTGTTTCCTTTCCATATCTGTCAAGGACGCGTCTTCCAACATATTAGTACTCCATCACTCATTGCGCCATTCTGCAATGAATCTCCTCTCGCGCTTGTTCAACCTCGGCCAAGGAGCATCTCTTTGATATCTAGTCCACGCAGCGCCGGTCGCTGGAGGACATTCACTCGAAGCCATTCATTCGAGGCCTTGTTCACCACGAAGCTATTCAGCCAAAATCTCATTCACTGACGCGGGTCGTCACCCACTTCACTATACTCTTGACCTCTTATTCGCTGGCCGAGCTCTCAACCTCTTCTACTCCTCACCACCCTCTCTTTTTCTCTCCAATCATGCGAGCACATCCAAAACTCTCACTTTTCAAGATGCTCCTCCTTCCCTTCTCGATGGTATCGCTACGGACCATCTCCGCCATCTCTCTTCCTGACTTTGAATCTCTCCCCACCATCTCGGACTCAAGCTGCGTCAACGCCTATAACAGCATCGTCACAGGCTGCAAACCAGAGGACTTCACCGACAATGCGCAGTGTTCGCAGCCATGCATCGCCTCGTTGCAACGCACGCAGTCAACCGTGGCGGAGGCGTGTCAGGGAAGTAAAAGTCAGGTGAAAGAGGATTCTTTGCTGGGCGTGGTCTTTCAAGGACGCATGCTGGAGGCGCTCTGTTTGAATGTCAAGATGGTCATGACCACGAGGACGACGGTGGCGTCTGCGTCTGCATCAGGAGTGGCGGCTTCTACGTCAGGGGTATTGGCATCTGGTTCTATGTCGGAGTTGGAGGCGGCAAAGTCGACGACGACGACAAAGTGCAACTCCTCGGCGCTGTCGATCGCTAATGGTCCAACGGCTGATGCGGATTATGGAAACAAGGGCTCAGTCGTGGCTCCGAAGACGAAGACGAGGACGACGTTGATGACGATCACGGTGGCCATGGGATCTTCTCCTTCGAGGACAGGTGGGAAGACGACCTCTACGAGCTCATCGACGACGACGACGACGACGACGAGTTCAATCTCCTCTGTTACGACCTCGACGACATCTTCGACTCAATCAACCAGGTTGTCGGCTCCAGGATCGAACGCTAGCTCGAGGACAACAACGACGACGACGTCATCCGCTGCTACTACCACCTCGACGTTGACTTCCTCGTCATCAACATCATCTTTCTCTTCTTCCACGGTTTCGACAACTCCACCCACTCCTTCATCGACATCGACAACGACAACGACGCCCACTTCCTCATCGACTTTGACTTCGACTTCGACATCAACCTCAACAACCATGTCGACGATCACGCCAACCGTCTCGACAACCACCACAATGCCATTCTCCTCTCCCTTGATCCTTTCTTCGTCATCTACTACTCCTGCCGCTGTTCCCAGCTCTACCGAAAACAGTGGTGGCGGTGGGGGAGGAGGAGGAGGAGGAGGAGGAGGAGCAGGAGGAGGTGGGGGATCTCCCTTCCAATTCACCGGTTCCGCATCTCTCTCTTTCCACCACCCACCTCCTTTCTATATATTCACATCCCTCATGATCATGGCTCTCCCTCTTCTTTCTCTTCATGTTTTCTAGCCCTATTACATCATTCTGTCAATTCAGTTTCATTCCACTACGCATCGCCTTGAGTTTAATCCATCAGTTTATCTCTCTGTTATGATTAGTTGACTTATTGATCATGATGATGGTCTTGCCCCACATTTCTCTTCTTCTTTCTCTGGATTATATGGGTTTTAGCCTGTAATGGACTTAACTCGATCGGTTTATTTCATTACATTACATACAGTATAACGGTGGATTTTGCTCATTAAGTTATCCTTGCAATTGTATCACTCGTTCATTGGTTGATTAGTTGGTTAGTTGGGTGGCTGATTGATTGGTTGATTGGCTGGGTGGCTGGGTGGCTGGGTGGCTAACTGATTGATTGATTGGTAGCTTGCATTCTGCAACACTGTCGGGGTTATAAGTGACCGTGTGCTAGAAGTCAAGGGGGCGATCGCCTTTTGGCCTAGCGGACTCACTTACGCCCACAACACTGCTGGAGTATAAATAAATGTTTGAATGTTTTTATGTTGCATTGTAGTGTTTCAGAGCAAGTAATTATTTACCGTACCAGCGGTACAGTTAACTACTGTATGAGATTGAGACGATAAAATGATACTGGTATCCCCGACCTGATCCAATCCGATGTCCGATCCAACCAAGAAGGAAGAAAGAAAACAACAGGCATAAGAATGCTGGACTTTGAAAAAACAACCGCTCAATGATAATAAACGCAATCCCGTGGCTTCCTTCCTAACGCATCCCGAAGTCAAGATCCTTCATGCCCATTCGCAACTAAATCCAGGCCTATATCCTCGCTGATGATAACCATGCTCATATCCACGTCGACGTTCATACCTAGATCCATCGAGATATCGATATTTGTGGCGTCCATCACTGAAGCTGCGTCATGATACGAAGTCGAAGTGGAGGAAGTAGTGGTGGTGGTGGAGACGTGGAGGTGATGGTGGTGACGGTGATGATCTTGCGTAGAACGAGGCCATCCCATCATCATGAGTCCTCCTGCTGCGTCTTCTTCGCTTTCGTTTCGTGCATGGTGGATTGTCATCTCAGTCCGGCTGAGATGGCTGCTGTCCCCGTTCATGTGGTTCCCATTCATCTTCATCCCGCTTTCCTCGGAGGAGGTCGGAGCAGTCGTAACGCTTTCGCCAAGACCAGCTTGTCGTTGATGCATGCTCTCCTCGTCGACTTCACCTTCGAAGAAAGCGCAGCGAAGAACTTGCTCGATTTCCCATCTCTGCGTCACGTCCTTTTGCAAACACCCTCTTAACAACTCCAATGCGGCGTCAACATCCATGTCGGAACTTGCACCAGCACTGTAAAATGCGTTTCGAACAGCTTGTTCGTCCCATTCGCCTTTCAAGATCATCATCTGGACACGGGGCAAGAAGGTGTGTCGGAAGGGCAAATCCCCCACGAGCAACGCGTACAAGACCACCCCGTAGGCCCAGATGTCGACGGCCGTGGAGATCAATGGGGTCGAGCTGACCAGTAATTCCGGCGACGCGTATTCGAGACTACCCACCACGGAGGACGTGTTCGACGACGGATCAACAGCGGGTGGTGGCAAGCGATGTGCAGCGTGGGGATGACACGGATGATGAGGAAGATTGTTGCTATCGTCATCGCTAGGAAGATACTCCGCCATGCCAAAATCACAGAGCCGAACGTTGCCCCCTTGATTACTACTGTGATCGCCCTCGGACAGATCGAGGAGACAGTTCTCGAGTTTCACGTCTCGATGCACGACACGCATGTCCTGGTGGAGGTACCGCAGCGCCGAAGCGAGTTGATGAGCGTAGCGACGTGCCAGATGGAACCCCACCCCCTGGCGATTCTTCCGGATCAGATCGAATAAAGTCCCGTCCGGATGCAGCTCCGTGAAGCAGAAGGTCGCGTCGGGCGTGTCGTAGACCACCAGCAACGGGAGGATGCGTGGATGATGCAGACAGCGCCAGATGGCCACCTCTTGTTCAAATTCCGCTTGCAAGGCTTCGTTCTCGGTCTCGGTCCGGCCGTCGACTCGCTTGCGCACAATCTTGACCGCCCGTCGAACGGGTTCACCTCCTTCGATCCCATGTGCTTCTCGCACGATGCTGAATCCCCCGAACCCGATCTGACGACCGAGGACGTACTCGCCCACTTCCTGACCAGCATCGTCAGGGGCCGGCGCGGCCGCTACGGCCGAGACTTTGCCCAACATCGACAAGAACGTGCTGGCGGGCGACATGGAGTCGGGCGAACGCAGCGAGGCCGTCCGCTTTCCGCGCCGTAACGGCTGTACTTTTCCAAACGTCGCGCTGCGCGTTCGTCGTGACCGGTCAAGGTTCGCCGGGACCGGCCAGGCGCTGGGTTCCTCGGTCGAGGCCGGGTGCGAGTTGGGTAAGATGGAGATGGCGGGCGAGAGGACCAGTTCCCCCGGCGACTCGGGTGGCGTGTGTGGGTCGTCCGGCGGGGGTGAGGCCGTCGAGGTCGACGTCAGAGACGCCATCCGCTCGCGCCGCTCCCCGTAGCCGTCCGTCGTGAGCTCGTCGACGGTCAGGGACAGACGGGCACCGGGCTCGTCCGCCGCTCCTCGCCTCTGCTGGCCATTCACGGGCACCGGTGGGCTTTGAGAGATTATCAACTTGGGTGGAAACGAGCGGCGTTGTAACATGGATGTTTCGCCGTTGGATGACCCCAACGGTCGCTCCCGTTGCTGCGAGAGCTCCGCCCACATGGATCGCCCGCCCGCTCGACGACTCCGCGCTCGCCAGCCCGATACGGGCTCCTCGAGGTTCTTCGTCTCGCGTCCGCCATCCAACGTGACCTGGGGATGAAACGTGATGGACCGGCGCCGCCGCTCAAAGGCCTGCTCAAAGGGCGACAGTGTATGCCATTGTTCGTTGTTGGACGCCGGCTCGCCGTGTGCAATGTGCGGGCCTGGGATGGTGATGGGTGGCGTCGAAGCGTGATCCACCTGTCCTTCCTCGTCCGCCACCCAGGGGCGATGCTCCTTGGTGCCGAACGGATTGACATGTCCATGCGATCCATTGAAGGAGACCTCAACCGACGGATATGGAAAGCCATCGGCCGGTCCAGCGGCCTGGTTTTCTCCATCGTGAGCGGTGGGCGGATGCAAGGGCGTTTGCAGTGGCGAGGTCAAATCATCATGCGCGTGGTTCCATGGTTGCGCATACTCGCCCGAGGCCATCGCCCGTCCGGGCGATCTTGTCGTTCGTGATTCTGATCCTGGATGTCGGTTGCTGAGTCGTTTGCCGTCTCTCGTCAATCAGACGACACCAACAAGCCTCGGCGGGTCGCGTTGTCAACGGTCGAGTCTCTGACCAACCGGCGGAGATGAATGTCCTTGCTCAGTTCGGTCGTGACGATGTTCAATGGTCGAGTATGAGCGTTCTCTGACTCGGTGATCTTCTTTTCTTTCCTCTTTTCTCCTCTTCTTTCCTCTTTTCTCCTCTTCTTTCCTCTTTTCTCCTCTTCTTTAAGCTCAGGGGTGACAGCCAACGGGAATGCGCTCCCCGCGTTACACACCCGGTTCCTGCCGTGGTTGGGTTCTCCGTCAGCCGCATTCCGGACGAGGCGGGGCGCATTCGCACAAACAATCCTCTTCCAACGCGCCTGCAGGGTCTCCCTTACCTCTTGAGAAGAGCTCCTGATCCAGAAGAACGCTTTCTACGATCACTGACTGACTTACGTCGGTGGCTGCTTGAATGATCTCGGAGATGAACGATGAGATTTCTCTCTCCAGGGGCCGATGAGAGTATTTGCGGGGGGAGGGGGGCCTAGGTATTAGGATTACGGATTAGGGTGACGTTGAAGAAGGGCTTGTGGGCCTGGAGAAACGGAGAAAGGCAGTTGAGATCTGTCGCGTCGAGATGATGTTAGTCAGAGAAACGGTCAACAGGCCCGACTTCTCCCGCACCTCCGCCCCCCAGGCTGACGCGCATCCACCCCACGCTACACGGCGCCAGATGGGCAATCCGGAGCGTGAGACGGCGCACTCGCAGCACGACGACAGATCCGTCACTCGGATCTTTGCCCGTCTCCACGAGGCTGGGCCCTGGCCTGGCCTCAGCCCACAACACGGCCAAGGCTCGAGCTTTCGAGCTGCTCCGAAAACGAGGGTCTGAAGGCGGCGTGACTCGATCTTATCTTGGTCGGTTTCGTTTCGGAGAGCGTGGCGGTCGTGCAGCTGACGGCGTGTTAGTGGTCGGCAACGCGAGCGGAATGGGATGCGAAGGGAACATCCATGCTTGCGCCGAGGACGAACCTTGGGGGATGCGAAAGGGGCCGCCAAAGAACGATGCAGCGAAACGTCGTATACAGTAGCGCCGTGTCTGGATGATCGACCAGCTCCGACCCTTGCTGTCAGTGGGAATGCTTCTCCCGGATAAGCATACTTATCTCTGGACAGGGAGCAGATGGGACCACCCTTACAGCAGCGGGTGTAACCCACCACTTCAACAATGGCCAGCCTAAGCACCGGTATCGTTAGCATCCTTTGTCTATTCGATCTCTCGCCGGAAGGACTTCAGCCCCAAGATACATTCATGGATCTTTCTCCAACAAAGAAAGACTACCCGCTAGCAATCAAGCCCTATCAAACGATCACTCACATCACGATCCAAACATCGATATTTCACAGGACATGCTCAAGATAAGCTGAAAGGAAATCGACCATTGAAAGATACCAACTCGACCACAGTCTTCCGTCCAAGCCTCATTCTGGGCTCTGCTCGCTACTGCACATATCTTCGGTCGTATGTAACCATACGCACCTTCTTATCTCTGACGAGGGCCAGGGCCCGGGAGCAGATGCAGTCCAAGCAGGCAGGTGTCGGTCTCAGGTCCTGTACTGCGCCCAGGTGGCGTCGCCAAGAATGGTCCTTGCGGGTTGAACACAGCGTTATTGGAACGAGCGGCGCTCTCGAGCAGTGCAGATAGAGGTCGTACAAGATGGAAGGTAAGAAACAAGGAGCAATGGTCGGTGGAGGAGCGCTTGAACTAGAGCTATATATGTTGGAAAAAATGTTGGGGAGAAAAAAGAAGAGCAAGATAACGATATACCGTAGATTGTGGCCAGAGATGATGTCAAGTTTGCACTATCGACAATTGATTGTGCGAAGGTGCTATGAATAGGGCTGATGCCCATTTCGGGACGCTCTCCACTCCGTCGGGACGATCTATTCGTGAATGGGCCGGCCGAAATCTCGTCGAACATCGTGACGCTGAGTTCCCACTCCGCCCGCCCGCCGCCCCCGGGGGGGGGTCGGGTCCACGCGGGTGAGAAAACACATGGGAAAGCTCAGCAGTGGCACTTCATGCTTCTCAATTATTCTCATCCTACGATCAAGATATCGTCACCATTCTTACAAGAAAGGCCGCTTCATCATCTATGCGATGAAGATACCTCCATCACCCAGACGACAGGGGCATCGTCAACACCCTTACGACAACGAGAACCTAACTTCCATCGCACGATGATGGCGATTAACCTATACCATCTTCTCTGTCAGATTGATGATGATAAATGATGATATCGAACGAGTCCAATTTTGGCGGTGGCGAGCTTCTTCTTGTTGGCTGCTGCGGCTCAAGTGTCTCAGTGCCTGGGGACCATCTGGGTGGAACACGACTGTTGACGTCCCTCAAGCTCACCCTGGGGAGCCTTTGAGATGACTTGCAATTGTATGTCCACAGAGCTGGTCCTTGTGCTCAGCCACCGCATTGTGACGATGGCCGATCATAGTTCTGGACACAGCGGACAGCCAACCTGCTGGACCCGTGGTTGACCAGATGCATGGTTAAGCTTAGCAGTAATCACCAACGGAAAGAGTCACGTAACCCAGATGAGTCTGGTTACAGAAGGGCTGCTGCATCATCAGCAGTGTCATGAACGTTAAGCCCCTTTTATTAGGAGAATCATGAAGAAGCTGTGGCATTGAGCAGTGACAGTAAAGGTATAGGATATGGGATCCTCCAAAGATGTGTTCGAGCATTGGTCACGCGGGCCCATAAACCGGCCATTCCCGATGGTCAACCAATTTAAGGCCACCGAGAAGCATTGATCTGACTAAGGTGCACGTGACCAGCAGATTCGGTAGCATCAAGCGATGAGTAATTAATCCTCGTGATCAAATCACGTGACGCTGTGATGACGCTGGTCAACATCGCTCTGATGTTGACCGGCCTGCAAGTTCGACACGTTAGCTACTGTACACACAACGCCGACCTAGACCATCCCATCCCACTCTCCAATTCATCATCTCCTCCTGGGAAAGAAATTCGATCTCTCAGTGTCATTGACATCAATTGCATAGCGCATGCTGTGCTCGCCTCGTTCCTGCTCACCCGCTGCATCATCCCAAACTTGGACGGCCAGGCCCAGGGGCACACAAAACACTGCCGAGGGGTGGCATCAGTGCGCCTCCGCGTTGCATAATCCGAGTTTGGCTGGATTGTGATTTCAATTCTTAATTGTTAATTCTCCCATTGGTCGACCCTTTGAAAGATAATCTGCACTTCACCTCCGATTGGCCCAACGTTAACGGGAATCTGGGGCATCCGCTATCAGGCCCGCTACTTATCAGGCCCGCTTGGATCGGCGGGCGGTTCAGGTACCGCGACCGGTCCCCCGACGCTAAGATTCAGGATTGTTCAGCCTCCCGCTGCCCCCAGAATCGCGAATTTCTTCCCACGAGACGACTGGTGGGCCAAAGGGACGACGCATCTCGACGACAACACATTGGAAACTCCTTGACCACCTTCGTTCTCAATCCGCATCGACTGCGTTGGTCCCGGCAAGCGTCACACACTAACTGCCGATCATCCTCGTGGCATCGGACCGCCGGCAACCAATCGCGGGGCGATCACCGACACTCCCACGACTCCTCCTTCCCCACCGCGACCACTTCCCTTTGTCCCTCCACTGTCTCGGCATCGGCCCGGTCCACTGTCGCTTCCTTCCCGAAAGACCTCTACTCGTCCCAACGTCGATTCCAGCCTCGATCTTTCCTCCAGAGCGTCCCTGGTTGTGCTGGTCAAGCCACGCTGTTGTCGAGATCCGTCCGGGGAAAGTGCGCCTGTCGCCGAACCCCATCGTCGTTCATTCTCAATTTGCATAGAAATACATCTGGCGTGAGCAGTCATGACACGACCGCAGATCATCCGGGCCGGTAAATATGCATATCTCGAGGCCGTCATGTTCTTCGTCCGTGAGCTGATGAGGCTGGTGGCAGATACCATCGATCTTCAAGATCCCCAGGCGCCCTCGGCCCAGGACCACAGCCGTCAGCCCCATCGACCGAGCCCCTCCGGCAAGGGAGTCTCGCCCCACCAGGCCGAGACGCTGCGCCAGGTCGAGGAGGATGTCGCGGAAGAGCAGCAGCAGAGTCCACGCGTGTCCTGGGTGGTCGGCGATGGCGTGTCGGCCGATGAGCACGTCGCGCAAGACGCGCATCGTCCGTCGCTTGAAGACCGTCGTCCATCCCCCACCGTGAACGGCTCGGACCGGAATCAATCCCCGTCGGATGAGGCGACCCTGGTCGACGGCGAGAACGACGACGGGCTGGACGACGACCTGATGCAGAACATGTCCAGTTCCCCGTCCATTGACGATGGTGGGTCTCGCGCCTTTTCGTCTCGTCCGACAGGCCTTTTTCGCTATCTTCATTCGAATGTGTCCGGCCGTGCTCGTCACCTGTATTCTCCTGTCGATTCCAGCTCGTCTCCGTATGTATCAGCGCCTCGTCATCTTCCATTGTCCTTCCAGCATCAGGAGCCGCCAGGGCAGCAGTTGGCATCCTCGGCAAGCTTCAGTCATCATCGTCATCGCCATCAGGAAGGTAGGTGGTCCAGGACGGAATACGTCGAGGAGGACAAGCACGACGACGATGCCAGCAGCAACGGCACTCTCCTTGAGACGCCTGTGAGCTTAACACCTGAACCGACCGACGATGCTGAACTCTTCCAACGCATCGACTCGCCCACCATGGCCGAGTTCGACGATTTGCAAGACGCGCACCTGGCCGACCCTCATGATGCAATATATGACATTCCGATCCCACCGACGAGCAAGCCTCGGTCCGACAATCCTGAAATCTTTCCGTCTCCATCGACTCCGCGATCGAAAGTCACCGGAAAACGACGACCGCCGCCGCGGCCCCCGACCCCACTGATGGACCAAATGATGAAAACAATCCTGGCCGATGATGATGATGACTTGGATGTGAGCCACGACGCAGCGAAAGACCTGGATCTGAATGATGACGACGACGATGAAAATGATGTTTCCTTCTCTGATGATCCTCGCTTCATCGACTCGGGCTGGGGAGGAGAGAGCTTACGTGAAACAGAAGATATCGACTTCGAATTCGTCTACGCGCTGCACAGCTTCACCGCGACGGTCGACGGACAGGCCAACGCCAGCAAGGGCGAGACGATGGTGCTGTTGGATGACAGTAACAGCTACTGGTGGTTGGTGAGAGTGGTGAAAGACAGCAGTATTGGTAGACGATGAATTTCGTTACTGCGGTTCGACTTGGCACCTCGAGAGCTGAGATGATCATGCAGGATATCTGCCCGCGGAGAGCATCGAGACGCCGACGGAGCGACTTGCACGGCTAAACAAGCACCGCAATATCGATGTCAGTGGGCTGTCACATGTCTTTTGACGCAGTCGAGGTAATGAGCGCGTGAGGGAGAAACCCGCTGACGGTGAATGAACGCAGCTCTCGGCGACGATGCTGGGTGACAACCCGGAACGTTCCAAGAACCCACTGAAAAAAGCCATGCGACGACGCAACGCCAAGACGGTTCAGTTTTCCGATCCAACTTACTACGAAGCCTCCGAGGTCGACTACTCCAGCGACGAGGACGAAGCTGGTGGCAGTCAGCAAGACGGCGACGTCGAGGTTGACGAGAACGAAGCGAGAGCGGACGATCGTGACGACGAGATCACTGCTGTCGAGCCACTTCGTCCGTCCGGTCAGCGGAACGAGAGCAACGGCGTCGAGACGGCTGAGCCCGCGAGCACTCCTTCAAGAGTGAACGAAGTTCAGGAGCGACCGAACAGTCAAGACGCACCATCCGAAGACGGGAGTGACCAGTCGGGTGAGTAGAAAATGAGCTCTGATTTTGAATTGATGAGACTGAGTCGTCTCGCAGGAGACGCGATGGTCAAATCACGGCGTGGCATCGTGCGCAATACGGATTCATTCTTCAAGGACGACAACGTTGAGACACGCAAGATCACCCTGACGCCGAATCTGCTGCGCGATGACTCGAGTTCGGCGACGCCAGTGCGACCCGCTGATACTCGGGATGTGAGTCTCTAATATCTTGATCTCATAATTCTTACTCAACTGACAACGGTCCAGCTCAAAACCAAGGGCAGCCTGGAGATTCTGGATCGATCGAACCCAGGCGAGCGAAGCAAGGATGATAAGAAGAAAAAGGAGAAGAAACCCGGACTGATGGGTTTCTTCCGACGCAAGGACAAGAAGAGCAAGACGGTGGACGAGGAGATTGAAGAGATGCTGGCAGAGAAGAACTCGGTCGAGTCGTCACGAGGGTCTCCCGTGCAGGATGCTGGAGGAGATGAAGCGGCTCGCAATCGCAGTCAGACTCCTCCAGGGGTGCAGATGACATCGACGACCGCCAAGGATACACCAAACAAGTTGCAGAAGAAGGCACGCAACGAGGCGAGTCTGCTGAGCAAGGAGACAACGTCGCGGCCGACGTCGCGAGAACGGTCGCCGAAGTCAGGATTTACATCGGTGGGGGCAGCGCCAGTCAACGGAAGTAACATGCGTCCTCGACGCGTGGAGGAAGATGCGGCGGAACAGGACCGTCGTGGCCGATCGGATTCGATCAAGTTGGTGTCCAGCGAGACGGGTACCCGGCAGCCTTCGAGCGAGCGCAATGGGGCTGCTCCGGTGCGAGACATCAAGCCGGTGACTGCGGATAAAGCTCCGGCAGTGACGAATGCTGCTGTTCCTGCTACTACGGCGAAAGCTGCTCGTGGCGAGACGGTGCGGAGCGTGGACGGACCCATGGATCCCGCTCAACTGGAGCCCTTGACGCACGAGGACATGCCTCCGAAGAGGGGTACTGTTCGAGCCAGGGAACCTCTGCGAGAGCAGACGACATCACCGCCGACCACCCATGCTGGGCCAGGAGGGAAGTCTGAACGTCTCTCCGAGTCGCCGGTGGAAGTCGACCGACCGGCGCCCACGCAATCCGAATCTCCACCGTTGACTTCAATGAACGCTTCAACAGGGGTGGTCAATAATCGTACCGAACCATCGACCAGTCCTCCGGCATCTACTCCAGAGATGGTCGATGCATCTGAAGTCCCAGGCTCAAACCAGACGACTACCACGGAGGATGATCCCGCCGGGGCTGGTCGAGCTGGCACGCCGTCAACGGCGACGACCACAACGACGACGCAATCGACGACGACGTCTCCACAGCCCACCTGGGACGACGCCGCGCTACGTGCCTTTTTCGATGACGGGCAGGAGATTCGCGATCTGTTGCAGATGGTCTATCACGCGACGCCTCCACCACCATGGGGACCGGAGCATCCTTTTGTGAAGGAATATCTGAGGGAGGAACGAGAGAAGGTGGCTGAATTGACAGAGGTGTGTATTCTCTATCGATTTCCCCTCATCTCAATTCTGTTTCGTGTTCGATTTCAAGATCAAATCACTGATGATTCAAATACGAAAACAGAGATTGGATAATCTCTTGATGGATTGGATCGCCACCAAAGACCAACCTTGACCACCATAGTCATCGTTCATTGCACTTTCATTCGTCCATTCATTCTCCTTTCTCTCTGGCACACTTACTCAGTCGTTCATCCCCGACCTGCGTTTTCTCTAGTTGCACTTGCTCACTCACTCACTCACTCGTCTTTCTCATGTCATGTTCAATACATACCCAGCACCGCAAACCTTCGCTCACCACTTCTCCCTTTTTTTTCTTTCCTTCCCAATGAGTTTCCTAAACCTCCCACGCCGGCCTTTCCTTGGTTTTCTTTCATTCCTATTTGTGGCTCTCCTATCATAATGTGCTTTGCTTTGTTGTGCTTTGCTCTGCTCTTTTTAAAATGGTTTACTTGCTCTCCTTTGCTCTGCTTTGCTTTGCTTTTCCACTGGCCTGGCACCGGCGGCGGCATCATCATTCCCAGTTCCCGTGCGGCGTTGCGCTGCCTTGCGTGGCGTTATACAGAGAAGTTCACGACGACGATACAGTACGATTCGATTGATTCCAATGAGAAGAAAGAAAGAATGAATGGGAGCGTTTTCTGCTGTGCACGCGTTTGTATTCCTTGCTTCGCCTGGTCTTCTGTGCTTTACACTTTCAGCATGTGTGGGTTGCAGGTCTTGTCTTCCGTTGGCTTTTTTACTTGGCTGCTACAGTATTTACTTGGCCTAGCGTACGGGAAAGGATGAATATGGGGATAAAAGATGGGAGGGAAGGGGAGGGAAGGGGAGGGGGAGGTTCGTAGTCTGCTGTTCAGCTACTCTATTCCCTCTTCTCCTTAATTGAATAGCGATGATGCTTCCTATTCCCTGTTTAGACTGCTTGTGATGCAATCCCTCAGGGTTGAATAGCGACGAGCTTCCCATTCCCTCTTCTCTTCAGATTGCTTGTGGATGCAATCCCCTCTCCAAAGTGAAATAGCTATGATGGAGTCGAGTCGATAGAAATCGATGATGCTTCCCATTCCCTCTTCTCTTCAGATTGCTTACGATACAGCTTCTCTCCATACTGAATAGCTACAGTATGATGGAGTCGATGAGAGTCAATGATGCTTCCTATTCTCTCTTCTCTCCGGATTAATCACGATGCAACCCCCCTCCAAACTGAAATAGCTCTAGTATGATGGAGTCGAGTCGATGAAAATCGATGATACTTCCATTCCCTCTTCTCTTCGGATCGCTTGCTATGCAGTCCCCTCTCCAAACTGAAATAGCCATATATGATGGAGTCGAGTCGATGAAAATCGATGATGCTTCTCATTCCCTCCACTGTTCTATTCTTTTCAGATTGTTAGCAGCGATGACCGAATCGGTGAAATCAGTCCCTGTCTAGCGGCGATGGATGAAATCAGCCCCTGTTTGTCGGTGAAGGATGGCTGGATGGATGGATGGACAGCCGGTGAGTTGCTCGCTCAATTCACGGTAGCTCTACAATTTCTAGGTGACAGCAAATAGCACCAATACAGTAGTTCTATCTGACGGTCATAGGTATAGCAGAAGCTTATCCATCGATCTAAATACTACAAGGCTCGACTTTGGACAACCATCCATCATATAATAATTCGATCAATAGCGAGACAATCGAGCAAAGATAGATCAAGATGAGTTCGATGAGAACGAATAGCTGAGGTAAATAATTCTGAGTACCTCTATTCGATGAACATAGCGATTGATAGTAATCATAAAGCTACCGTACGTCTTTCTGACACGGGTCTATTCTGCTACTTCATCGATTCGACCAGGGTCACTTTCTCCAGAGGAGACATCACTTCACTTGAGGGAATACTGAAGCAAACACCACTTTTACTATACATTTCCCTGCGTCTCGTCTTCCTAGAGCATCATCGCTTCGTCAACAACCTCCCCTTTCTTTGTTCTGTCCACTCCACTCCACTCCACTCCACTAGAGCCCAACATACACACCACACCACACCATACGGACTAGCAACAAGAAAAACAACAGCAGCAAAGCAGCACGAAACTCATTACTATACACGACACTCACTCCTCACCCACTCACTCCCAACAAATAAACACAAGAATAGACAGAAATACTTAAACCAATCAATGCTTTTTCCCATGACCATGACCATGACCATGTTTCAAATGATCCTGAGCATAACTTCCCAACAACGCTCCTCCGATAGCACCGAGCATGCCATGATTCTTTTTATGCCCGGCTATTCCACCCGCTAGACCCCCCATGATGGCGCCCCCTAGCCCGCGTTCTCCCGGGGGCGCATTCGGATCGGAGGGGTAGGGGGCTTGGTTATAGGCGCCTTGTTGGGGGAATTGATTGGAGGGGGAGGATTGACTGTATTTTATCAGTGATTGGTTCGATCTAAATTATTGCCCGCGTGTTGATATAATTGCTAGCGTGTTAAAAGAGAGGACACTGGATTGCCGACCCGGTGGAGTCGATTTGGGTTCATGTTTGTAGTGATAGGGGGAGGTCGAGCAGTGCTTTTGTGGGAAATTGGAGAAAAAAAGAGGGGGAGGGTGCAATGAATATTGACGGGGATGGATGGTTGGATGGATGATTGAATGGATGGATGAGTGGATGAGGGGACATGAACAGGAAGGGGGGATGAATGGTCATGAGCGATAATTGAATTTGAGAAGAATGAAATTGTCATGAGAAGTGTAGAAATGTGTATGGGACGGATGAACGCCGTTGAAGTGTATGATCGAATACAAGAGGGATGAATGGGTTATGGAGAGTGTATCAGAGGGATAGATGACATTACAAAAGATCAAACCTACTGATACGCCGCTGCTTCACCACCGCCCTGATGCCCTTGATACCCGCCCACCTGGTCGCTCGGAGGAGGATATCCAGAAGCACCACCACCCCCACCATACGGGGTCATCTGTTGCTGTTGCTGTCCAACACCACCACCTTGCGACGAGGCATCATATCCCCCTCCATAACTATATTGCTGACCATGCTGAAACCCGCCTTGGGACGGAGGACCGTAGGCACCACCGTATGGTACGGTCGATGAACCTCCTCCGTACTGGGACTCATTGGCGGGTCCAGCGTAGGAGGGCGGGGCAGGCGGGTAGTATCCAGCGCCTTGAGGGGCAGAGGAGTAGCCGCCGTTGTTATTGTTGTAGCCTCCAGGCGGAGAACTATAGTCGTAAGATGGCTGAGGGGGAGGTGGTGGGTTGTATTGGTTGTAGGGATCAGACATATTGATGGTGATGATGATGATATTCCCGAGTGAGGTGAGTTCTTATCCTCCCTTGGCAAGCTTCCGATAAGGTTGATGTAAGGAGAGATGTAGAGTAAAGAGGTTGTTGGCAGGATCAGTTCGACGGGTGATTATATATTAGTTCTACTATTCACCTCGGACGTTGGAAGAAAGTTGCTGCGCCGGTAGTGTAAAGCTAGCAGAGGTAGTATGAAAACAGAGCTAGGATCACCTCCGTTGGTTTCAGCTCTGACGATGAACAAAAGCTGATCAATCGGGCGTTGCTGCCGTTGCTGGGATGTGTCATGCGATGCGATGCGATGTGATGTGTGAGGGGCATGTGCGGGTTGATGATGATGGCGGGAAGGGACCGGGGGGAGGGGTATGGGATAGAAGTAGGAAGGAAACGAAACGAAACGAAAGAAGATGCCGGGGGTGGGGCGATTCTTGTGGAAGAATGACGGAAACGGGAAAGGAAGAAGGGACGGAAGCACCGGATGGAGAAGAACAGGTTGGGATCAGCTCAGCTGAAAGGCGCAGGTGTGGCGTGTGGCGGAGTATGGGATACATACATACATCTCCAATCCGTGCTCTACAGCAACGTTGTGCTTGGACCCACAAAGACATCATCGAAGCTGAGCAAAGGAGGCGGAGCCGCCCGAGGCGAACGAAGGGAAAAGCTTGCATTGCATGGGCGGATGGCGGCAGATGAAATGCACGGACCTGGTACCGCCAGAGCCGCTGACCATTATGTTCATGGGCGAATGGTTACGTTTCATTCGTAGATGCTTTGGAGGATGATGGCTTACGGCTCTTTCAGTTCACCATATGGCAAGAGGGGGCGCTTCATGACAGATTCGCTGTCTGATGAAGTACGAATGACGACTGGGAAATAGGTAGCGGCCTATGGCGCAGTTTCATGGAAGTACGCAGGCAAGGTGGTCGGTCATATTGACAAGGAGTGGCGAGATTGGTACGCGTTCATGGGGCGTTATATTGTGCTCAACTACTCGCTGCTGCGCCGCAGGTGATTGGGATGACGACTCGTCCATCTAGTCGTCAAATGTCATCATGTTGGCTGTTTACTTGATTGTGATTGTTAACATGCCGCGCGTTTCGCTCGATGAGTTCAAGGCTGCTCTGTCGGAGCCACGAAAACGTAATATCTTTGTGGGAACCTTGCTACAGAACAAAAGGATGTCGATGCCTAGGTGGGACTTCTCGAACGGGGCGTCTCGAGAGAGGAAGGGGAGGAAGGAAGGAAGGAAGGAAGGGAAGGGGTGGAATACCACCAGATAAATGACCCTTCCGTTTTGCGTTCGGCGATGACTGATCTGGACTTGAATTGGATGACCTCCTGGAGAGATAACGGAAGTTCGATAGACACGTACACACATATCACCAATTATCAAAGTTCCCAAATCCGCCTCCTGCATGACCCACCTTCGCCTTCTTGCTTACAGGTTCCGCGACATCCCACGGAATCTCTTCCACCACTTCGTCATCTTCATTCCCATCAGTTTTCCTCGGCTTCATCATCGTACTCGTGTTCCCGACACCGACAAGATTTGTCTTCAAATACTTTCCCACTCCCTCACTCCCCCCTCCTCCTCCACTCCCGCTTCCACCACCAGATATATTCCCATTCCCATCTGCTCTCACGCGTTTCCCCGTCCACGTCATCCTCTCATCCTCCCTTCCTCCCATTTTCTGTATCTCCTCTTCTTCCTTTTCCGCATCCACTTTTTGTTTCTGTTCTTTTTGAAACTCTTCAAACGGGTCGACGTACACCATCACATCCTCGATAAAGATATCCTTGGTGGGTCGATCGGAGGAATCCACCGGTGTTGATTCAAGACGGGAAAGCGTCTCGGTAGATGTGTCGTCGATGACTTTGCCGAAGATGGTATGTTTCTTGTCGAGATGTTTGGTGGGACGGTATGTGATGAAGCTTGATTATCCTTGTCAATACATCAAAATAGGGTCGTGGGGAAGGAACGGATGGAGGAGGGAAGGAGAGAAGAAACAAAGAGATGGAAAACGTACAATTGACTCGAATTGGTATTCTTGCCTTTATTCGCCATCGACATCACCCCTCTACTATCGTGCGTTAAGGGGCCGTCAAATTCATCCGCGAAGTTGCGGTTCCAGATGCTGGTTCCGCCTTTACCGGTTCCAGTGGGGTCACCGCCTTGGATCTAAACGATACCAGAATCGTTTTAGCATCTTGACTCCGTTTCATATCACTTCTTTTGGCTCATTCGTGCAACAGCGGCAATGCGTCGCTGTATCGAATGGTCAAGAAGCTGGAGCCAGCAAGCACGAGAGCAAGCGATCGATCGATCAAGTGAGGTGGAAAGAAAAAAAGTCTGCTATAGGAACCAACATACCATGAAATTACGAATATTCCGATGAAACTTCACACCCCGATAATACCCCTTCTTCGCTAGCTGCACAAAATTCCACACCGCCTTGGGTGCATATTCCGTCTGCAGCTCGATATTCAAATCACCCTTGTTGGTCTGTATTCTTGAATATCCCTTATTTTTCACCCGGCGGGGTTTCAACATATATTCTTCCTCCGTGAGGAGTGCTCTCTCGCCGGAGGTATGCGGGGTGAGACCGGTGCTGGTAAATGACGCCGCGGCTTTTCCTGTGGTATGTTGAGCGGCATTGTAAGGGATGAGTCGTGCTGTTGAAGATGAAGATGATGGCCCGTTTCCACCACTTCTTGCTACCAACATGCCATTGTGATTTCCTGTTCCGCCAGCTTTATTTCCAGCCAACAACGCCGGGTTTCGGTTTGGATCTGCCCTCTCCTTACGTGCTTTCGCCACTGCTTCGGTTGCTTTAAGGATCTTCGCGGAACTTCCGAGAGCTGAAGCATTGACGGCCTCGACTTTCTTCTGCCCTTCCAGTCCTTCGCCGCCTTCTTTCAGGTATTGAAACGAGCTGAGATCCCGCCCTGCGACATTCAACGGATCTTGCAACGTGATGAGATCTTTCCTGGAAAATTCCTCGTCGGTGACCAAGTCACGCCACATCTTGGCTCTGATGTTCAGCCTCTCGACCGTCTCATAGGCAAAGACGTTCCCCGTCGTCCGGATGGCAACGATATGCGTATTGTCCGTGAGAACCTTGAAGGTGACCGGGTCGATGTATTCCCCTTCTTCATTCTTGTGTACGTGTAGCTTGATCAGCTCTGAGGTCTTCAAGGGAGAGCCGTCCACCGGATTCGTTCCGTGCTTTTTGATCCATGGGAGAATGTTGGTCAGCTCGAAGATAGTACCCGTCGAGGTGCATACGGGATGCTGGAATGGTTGGAGAGACAGCGCGCAGAAGTGGAAAGGGAGCCGTCTGAAGGATGCGCCGGCGGCTTTGGCTTTGCTGCTTGCGCCGGCCCCGACGCTGGCTGAATAGGCGTCTTCGGAGGCCCATTCTGAATGGGTGATCTGGGGATGGCATTAGTATGGAGTGGGATTTTTAATGGCGGGGATGGCATGACTTACGTAGAGCTTATCAGTGCCTGAAGGAGCAAATGTTAGTAGACGTACACATTTGATTAAAGGTGGTATATTGCTTACCTTTGCCCATTTTAATAGCGATGCAGTTATGTCAAAGAGAGACGACGCGGTTGATGTTGCGCCGGAGATATGGTCCGGAGATAAATTCGCAAAGAGTAAGGCAACCTCACACGACCAATCTCTACAATAGAGCTTTAGACGTTTTCTAACTTATAAGACTTGAAGTTCAATCTGTGCAGCTACCCGAATAGCCCATCATACCTAATCTTCGGGTTCGTCACATGTGCATCATCACCGGCGCGGTGAAGGTGAGGTAGACTTCGTCAGTGTCGTGGAAGGCCAAGTCCAGCCTTCGTCGTACGGTTGATGAAATTGTACAGAAGTAAGCTGGATAGACATTCATCGATACAGTGACTACGAAAGATATGAGTTGTAGACACGAGTTCGCAAGCAATAAATCATCAATCAAGAAATTTTCGTCATATGTGTGACGATGGGAGAGCAGGGCATCGTCGTCTGCGCCATGACGGAGGAGCAGGATCGTCGTCGAGCGAGCGATGGAGAAAAGCGAAGCTGTCATCGTAAGTATGATGGGAGATACGCCCTGTCGCCGTCGTACACATGACGAAGAAGAGAACAGGTGTCGTCGTATGAGTGATAAAGAAGAGCGAATCTGTCATCGTGAGTATGAAGGCAGATACGCCCTGTCGCCGTCGTACACATGATGACGAAGACAAAAGGTTTCCTCGTATGAGCGACGAAGAAAAGCGAACCTGGCATCGGGAGTATGAAGGAAGTGCCCCCTTATCGTCGTCATACACATGATGAAGAAGAGAAAAGGTGTCGCCGTAAGAGTAATGAAGAAATGATTCCACCGCCGTTATATGTATGATGGTAGACCAGCTCTGGTGTCGTCACGAGGATAAAGGAGGTCCAGGGCGTCGTCGTACGGACGGTGAAGAGGTGCTTATACCACCGTCGTATGTACGATGAAACAGTAACGACTGCCGAATTCTCGATTCTGGCCTGTTACTTATGAACTCCAGGGTGCCGGGGACAGGTACTCGTACACCAAGGAAGCAATTTCAATTTCAATTTAATCTCTACCTCACTTGAATCTCAATCTAACCTTGACCTCTCCACCCCCCCTCCACCAGAGACCCCCCCACCCTCCCCTTTCTCCTCCCCCTTCACTCCCCCTCTCACTCACCCCCATTCACTCGCGCGTCGTCGAACACCAGTTCTTCGATCCAGCCGGTGAAAGGGACACCCTCGGGATACTGAGGGCAATGATCCCGCCAGATGCCCTTGCTGATGCCGATGTCCGCCACGTAGATCTTGCTGCGCAGCTCCACACCGTCCCGAATGGCACAGAGCAAGCCCAGAGTCGGCGCGCCCATGGTGATGATATGGTGCGGCTTGATGTAGGCTTTGTTGCCATTGACCATGGTAGCGACCGTGCCTAGATGACCGCAGTCAGTAAACAGCTCTCGAGATAAGAAAAAGGGAGAAAAAATGGCCAGACGTACCCTTGCTGCCATGAATTCCCGATGGCATCCCGACTGAAATCACCGGCAAGTTGGTGGCCTCGATAGCACGGGCGAGATAGTAGATGACCTCCTTCGATTCATTGACCGTTCGCTGGGAGGCGTCCGGGCCGTGGATGGCGTCGATGATCACATCCAGTCCGCGACGGACTCCATCTTCAACCGCTTCGACCGAATTGGACCGATCAAGCCCGCTGCCGTAGAAAACCAGACGGTAGGCCTGACGGCCCAGCTCGAATTCCGTCTGCTCGTTGGGGAACTGGGGCCGGACCAAGGACACTCGCACTTCCCAGCCATGATTGAGCAGGTGACGAGCACCCGCAGCGGCACGCATGCCCGTGACGTTGTTGCCGACGAACACAAGAGCTCTCGGCTTCCTGACCACCCCACTAACAGGTCCTCCTGGATTGTCAACCACCTGGTGAACGAGCTGTGCGATGCATCGGCCTGCATTCTCCGTCATGATGTCGTGCGACAAGCCCGTAGTCTCTTGAGCGAGGCTCACTAGCTGGCGCAGCTTGCCGGCAAAGGTGACGGGGCACGGGCTCATGGTGCGTTGCAGTAAAAAGCGGTAACGATAGGCCACCTCAACACTGACTGGAGTCGAACTGCTGCCAATGGCCGAAGTCGGTCCCTGAACCCCAGGCATAGAGAAAGAACCCATGGGACCAGTATTAGCCACGCCCATGGCCGAAGAGTTAACGGGATGGCCGTGATTGCGTTGGCGAAGACTTGCAGCCGCCATTTCGGTCGGATGGGGGGCCGTAGCCGCAGGAACGTTTGAGCCAAGGCCAATGAGGAGCTATTGATGATCAGCACTCTGTCTCTAGTTATCCTTTGAGATACATACCCCGGGGTCCTCTCCAGTCGCCCAGACCTCGGTGTCGTCATACACCGCGACCGTCGGTCCGGCACGCCTTCCCTCCAGCACATTCTCGTTAGGGCGCAGATGGCCGGGGAGTCCCGTTCCAGAAGGTCCCGGACGACGGTTCTGGTCGACCAGGCGCCTCCCCTTGGTATTGTCCTGTTCTCGGAGCTGGGCAAAGAGGGCATTTCGGTCGAACTGGGCCAGGTTGGCCTCGAAGTCGAAATCGCCGCGTTGCTGAATATCCGTGGCGTTTTCGGCGGCCCAGTGCCGGTCGGTGGTGCCGTTCAATCCAGCTCGCCCTCCGCGTCCACCGCGGCGTCCGTTGGATCGGCGGCCATTACCATGATTGTTGATATTAACGCCCGTCAGCTGCTGGGTGACGTTCCCAACGGTGGGTGCGATGTTCTCGGAGCGCTGTCCGGCAATCTCGGCGGCAGTAGTGTCCGCCCTCCCCATGAGGTGACCGAGTTCGGTCTGACCGACGCGAGATGGATCCATGATGACCGTGTCGGGAGACATCTCGGGCGCCTGGGGAGGAAGGCTTGACTGTTCCCCTGCACCCCGCTCTTCCTGGCCGTTGACGTTTAAGAATGGTAGCATGTTGTCTTGTTTCCTGAATATTGCTTGGTGTGATGAAGATGAGTACAAGTGAGGGTCGGCGAGGGGAAGAGGAGACACGGGTGACATGGAGTTTATGTGTGTTGATGGCAACTCAGACGGCTGTCTCCGACCCGGCGGCGTCGGGGGTTGTGCCACAACGACGATGCACTCGATGAAATCGATGCGGAACACGCAACGTGTGTATTCGGTGGGTTCCGCGTTGAGCCAGGTCAAGATCACTATCCATGTGGGTCAGCCTTGGGCTTGATTCTCTGTTCGACTCGAGTTCATACCATCGACCAGGGTCAGCCATCCAACTTCTGCTTTCTCGACGACCCCGAACACTGAGGCGGGCACTTCGATGAGCTTCATCATGAGCGTGAGCCCGACGAACTCATCCCCGGGAACGCGAGCGGTGGTCTCGATGAACGCGTTCCCGACGTTCTCCATTAGGACATCATCATCAGCCGATCTGCCCCAGACAACACGCGTCAGCAGATTATTACATGGGTCTAATGGAAGATGGAAGATGGACTACATACAGAGCAGTAGCCGCAATGAACTCGCGCGCCATGCTCCCCGTCGGACTACCACCATCGACCGATCTCCCGCATAGAAAGTTGGTCAGCCGAGTAGTCCGCGGGCTCGACGAAGATGGCACATAAAGCGGAGAAAGAAGGTCGGTGGGCATGTTGTCGTTTGGACCATGAAACTCAGCCAGTCTGGAGGATATAACGCGTGTTAGCAGAGCAGTGTGTTGATCTGATGGAAGGGGGAATATAGGGGCAGTGAGTGCAACGATCTCGTACGCTGTGTTTCCCGCCTGAGCACCAGCTTCCTCCGGTCTCTCGGCCATCAGGCCCATCACCAGATCATAAAGCGACTGAGGAAGAATGCCGCTGGCCATGCTGTTGTCCGGACCACGAACCTCAGCCGGTCTGTGGGATAAGACGCGTGTTAGCAGATTAGTCTGTGGGTCTGATCGAAGAGGGATGATGGAAATGGATGATGGAGATAGAGGAGGGGAGAGAAAGGAAGGAAGAAGGGGTGGAGAGCAGCAGGGGTAACGAACTCGTCCGCCATGTTGTCTAGCTCAATGCTCTCTGCAGGTTTATTGGTGAGAACTGACGTCAACACGGAACCCTGTATGACTGATAGAAGATATAAGACGCCAGCAGGGAAGGATGTATGTCTGATCGACGATGAAATATGAAGCAGGTATGAAGGGAGGATGGATGAAGCTTGTAGTGCAGCGCAAGAGGTTAGTTGTGATGAGGAGGACAACGTGGGACAGGTGTTGTGGGAAACAGATGCGGTCGACGACATAAGCAAGCCGTGGGTAAGCGTGAGATACAGGGCTTTGGGACGTGCGTTCTGTTTTATGTCCACACACGAAATCACATCACCGCACGAAAAGGAGATCACATGGCGGAAACGGACGGAATCAGATTAGAACACATCCAGACTCAATTCGGTAGAATGGAATGTATAAAGATAAGTTGAACAAAACGACGATGACCATCTGCTACAAATGCAAAAGAAGACGACAGCAAGGAAGTGGGAATCTACTGATCCTGAAAGACGCAAGAGCATCTACTCAGCTTGATGGCAATGGGCCCCGGCCGCTATCCATGGGCGGCGTGGAAGATTTCTCCCTCGTCATCCTCGTCGTCAAAGACCTGCTGCAAGGGTTTGACGTTGGAGGATATCCGGGCCGGTGCGACTGGTTCAGATTGGACTGGCTTTGCCGGTTTGGCCAGGTTCGTCAATGCGGTCGTGACCGTCTGAGCAGGCTGTCCAGCCGCTGAACCTTCGCTGTACAAGCCGTCGTAGAATTGCCGAACTCGGTCGTGGGCCATGACTTTACGGGGGTCGAAGCGTAGCACCTGCAGACCCTCTTGACTGGTGGCCCGACTGAGTGCGACGTAGGCCTGTCCCTTCTCGAAGATCCGGCCCAGATCGACCTTGACTCGCTCCAGCGTTTGGCCCTGGGCCTTGTGAATCGACAATGCCCAAGCGAGGATGAGAGGAACCTGCGAGCGCGAGGCCTGCACCTCGCCGTTGGGCAGCTCGACCTTCCAGATTTCCGGCTGGCACAGGATCGACCGGGAGGTGCCATCGGCGTTGGTGAAGCGGACGTACGGCCAGCGTCGACCGGTCAGACGCATGGCGTCCGGATCCTGCTTGGCCCGCGACTTGGCCCTGGCCTTGTTGAGCTCCTCCGGGTCCGGACCCATAGCCTGGAAAACTTCATACTCCATCTCCTGACGCGAGAAAACCTCGAATTCCATTTCGTCCATGAAGCAGAGGACTTTTCCGAGGGATCCATTGACCAAAGATTCGTCCAGGTTTTTGATCAGCATCACCTGCGCACCTTCCTTCAGTTGAGTGGTGGCTGGTGCCATGCAGTTAGCCAGCAGTCGATCGCGTTGCGGCTTGTCCGTGATGGTGCCGCCATCACGTGCCTCGAACGTCACCGCGTCGCCTGCTAGCAGCCGCAGTCGAGTGCAATTGGCACTGTCAACCTCTGCTCGGGTTGAGAAGCTAGGGACGGTTAGCCAAGAAACATTATTCTCATGTCAGTTGAGAGAGCTGGTACTCACAGTTCGGTGGCATCCAAGCCATCTTCGTATTTGATTGGACGGCTCAGCTTTTGGAAGGTCGAGATGGACGACTGTGTCAATTTACCCAACCGCATCTCGTTGAGCATGCCCGCAAATACTACATTTCACTTCATCAGATAGCTGTCATGAAGATAATACATAACGAAATGATCTCCTCACCAGGATCCTTCTGACGGAAAATTTGTGTCAGACCAATCGTCTCCGCAATTGTCGTCGGCCAGGTGGCAGCTTCAAAAGCGAACTTGGCCAGCTTGCCACTGTCCGGGACTGGAGGTAACTGGAAGAAGTCGCCGGTGATGACGAGCTGGATCCCTCCAAACGGTCGTGGCTTCTTTCGAATGATCCGGGCCACCTCTTCCAGCTTATCAAACATGTCGCCATCCACCATCGAGACTTCATCGATGATGAGTACCTTGGTGCGTTCCCATCGGGTTTTGGCCTTGGGGTTCTTTCGGATCTTCTTGACCAGGTCCTTGGCGGGCTCTTTTCCCAGACCAATACCAGCAAAGCTGTGCAAGGTCACGCCACCCACATTACATGCCGCCAGACCTGTAGAAGCCGTAACGGCCACTCGGTCCGGCTCATTCGCAAATTTGATGCGCAGCCCTCGAATGAGTTCTCGCAACAGTACCGACTTGCCCGTACCTATCACAATTAGCATGTGAAGAAGCACAAGTCGCCTCCTTCGACTAACCTGCGGAACCGGTAAAAAACACGCTTCTCCCTTCAGTGACAACAAGCTTCTCAACCCATTTCTGCTCGTCGCTCAGGAAGACTCGCTCCATGCGCTTGGGTTTGCGTAGCAGTGAATTGTCGACGGACGCTTCCCGTGACCCCAGAGACGATGTCGCCCTCTTTCGCTCCTGCTTCAATCGTTTTTGGCTCTCCTTGACCGCCCCGGGCGTCTGCTCCCAGGGTTGGACTTTTGCTTCCGTCTTGACGTTACTCACGCCAGTAGAGGCTTCATTCGTATCCCCAGATTTGCCCTGTCCGACCGCCATTTCCACCGCTTGACCTGCACGCTTTCCATTGCCATTGACGGCGGCATTCTTGGAGTCCCAGAATAACGTCCGACGCTTCTTTTGCGGCGGATCAGACTCTTCCACGCTGTCGACTCGGCTCTCATTGACAGACGCCGCTACTGACGGAGGATGACTGACAGTAGTCGTCGCTCTCGACGGGGGGCCATGCCTATGGTGCACCGGCGATGAAGACCAAGACAGCGGAGCACTGCTGTTGGGCTGTACCTCCTCTACTGCCGCAGCTTGATTTGTGACGGCTTCGATCGTCACTGTCGTCGATGCCCCTTGAGATTGTTGCGACACCGATCCTTTGGTGCGTGGGTCCTCGACTTCAAAGTCCAGATCGACCTCGTCATCAAAGTCTTGTTCCCGGAAATATACGGCGCTCTGTACGGAGTTCTCATGACTGGCAACAGTAGCTATGGGAGGTGGCATCCCTCGGTTGATATTGTTCTCCCGATCGGACGCTCCAGAAGCAGGTGGGATGGTCGACTGGACCGCGTTCCACTTCCCAACGGGAATGATCCCGATGCCCGTCATCGACTCCGGTGTGGCACGGTTCAGAATTGCTGGCGGACTTGGCTTGAGGGCATCCGCATGCAGCTGTCGTGTCATCATCTGCCCTTCTCGTGCCAATGGTTGCGAGGTGGAATAGCTGGCTCGGGGCGCGGAGGAGGTGAATCCCGTCAACGTGTTGGGTTTCGCGTCGACCCTCGTCACACAGGAGGTGCTACGCTGCAACGGCCGAGATTCTTGCTGCACCGCGACAGCTTTCCGGAACATGGTCGGGGTCAGCAGGTCGCTCCAGCTGCGCGTACCTGGTCTATATCCGGCCGAAATGCGTGGAAGGGAGCGGCGCGGACGGCCAATGGCCACCAGAAGGGACTGGCCGACCGGGGACGACAGCTTCCGGAACACGTCCAGTTTGTCTTCGCGATGTCTCTCCCGCCGATCTTATCGTCGACGACAGTGAGAAGAGCTCGTCGGAGAAATGGCGAGCATGGCTGTGGCGAGGTGGAAGCGGTGTCTGGAAGGTTGGACGTTGACAGGTCGGACGAAAATCACGTCCCGCGTCCCGCAAAGACGCGCTAGTGACGGATAAAATATCTACGCGTCAAGAACCCACACCCAACACCAACGTCCATTAGGTATTCCGACGGTAACATCTAGTACAGTAATTCAATAGAAATCCTGATGGATGATCAAGTCCATACATAAGTGAGCAGATGCTGTATGTTTGTCACAAGTAAAGTTGCTACAGTATCAATTGCATCATACAGTTGCGATGGTGTATGCCAGCAGTGCCCAGATTGTTCGAGGGCGCAATCTGCCTCTCCATTGATCTCCTAAGAGCATCATTGTACATCGCTGACGAGACTGATAGCTGCTGATGCGGTGCTCAGAAGGGGACGAACAAGCACAGTTGCTGGCGAAAGTGGAGAAGAAATCTTGAATCGTCTCGGAAGGGATTGAAAATGTAGACGAACGAGATTCGTGACGCGTCAAGTCATCAGAAGTGGGGCGGAGGAGGGCCTCCCGATTGAACTCGAACAGTCAGACGCAGAGGAATGGACCGAAATGCTCGACGCTGAAGGTACGAGGACGAGAGAGTCAAAAGACACATCGGTGGTCAGCAGAAGGGGTGGAAGGGAGAGTTTACGAAACTCACGCCGATGGTGAGAAGAGGGATGACAGTGGAAAACTCCAGTTCAATTCGAGAACAGACAGAAACAGGATACGCAATCACGAAAAACGGAAGAGAGTCATGAAGACAACGGTTCAGCCTTTTTGAGTCGCGGAAGAAATAGACGACCGAAGAGCCAGGTGACGCAAAACGAGAGGAGAAACTAAACAATCACTTATTGGGTGGGTCAAGTAGCACCCAAAAAGAACACCACGAACACTTTCCAGCAAACGACCATTGATGGCTCAACGGAGACGAGAATCGGTCCACGGCTTACCCCTGGTACCCGCCGAAGCCGTTGTTGACGTTGCCGAATCCACCCGCGCTGTGCTGACCCCACTGCGATCCGGAAGGCTGGTTGCGATTGTAGCCACCAGCGCTGGCAGGCATCTGACCATAGCCGCCCGCTTGACCCATGGCCCCTGGACCGCCGAAACCGCCGTGGTCTTGCCCAGCCCAACGCGGACCACCCGGGCTCGGCCCCGCGGGCGACGCAGCATTGCCGGGATGACCAGCGAAGGATGCCGACGCGGAGTGAGGCCCACCCTGAGGCGTCATCGGACCGCTGGGCCCACCATACTGCGGAAAGTAGGGTCCTGCCGTCTGCGGATATCCCGGTCCCTGCATGCCTTGCGGCGAGAAACCGTCATACTGGCCCGTCGGGTTGCGATCCTTGCCCCACTGCGAGGAATGTGTCAGTCGGTCACGGACGAACAAGCATGCTCACGGGTGTGGCGATGACATACGCTGCACTTGAGGGGACGCCCATTCACGTTGTACCCATTAAGCTGACAGATGGCCATGGCGGCGTTCTCATGCGTGTCCATCTTGATGAAGGCGAAGCCGCGATCGGACTGGAAGCGAGACTCGACGACGAAACCGAAGTTCTGGAACAGCGGCACGAGATCGTTCTGACTGGTGTAGGGCGTGAGGTTGCCGACGTAGCAGGTCGTCTGCCACTGGGGCGTCTGCTGCACCACCATGTCGTAGCTCTGGACACCATGGGTGGGGAAGTGGTGATGGCCGTACGGGGTGGAGGGGGTCATGCCCATGGCGGCCATCTGGGCCTGCTGCGTCATCGACGGCTGTCCCTTCTGATTGGCCCAGTTGCAACGGATGGCGCGCGATCCCAGCCATTCGCCGTCCATGGAGCTGAGCGCTTTCTCCGCATCTGGACGCTCGCGGAAGGCAACAAATCCATAGCCACGCGATCGGCCGGTCTTCATGTCCCACATGACGCGCGCCTCCGAGACGGAGCCGAACGCGGAGAATGCTTGGAGGAGGACCTCGTCGTTGACTTCGTTGGACAGATCACCGACGAAGATGTGGAAATGGTTGGACGTGTCTTCCTTGTTCTGGTTGTTCGACTGATAGGCCCAGTTGACGCGGATTTCCTTGAAAAGAAATTTAGCCCTGAGAATAATATGAAGAAGTGAATCGGTACATACCGACTGATGGACGCGTCGTCCGTTGAGGGTCTGCATGGCGCGTTCCGCCGCGGCGGGGTCATCAAACTCGATAAAGCCGTAATTGTATCCCTTACTCTGGAACTGAAGTGAGTCAGCCGGCACGAGTGGCTCACGGGTGAGGTGAGAGGTTGAGCAGTGTGGAATGGAAGAGGAGTATATCAACGTGGAGAAGATAAAGGGAGGTGAATGAAAGATGCCGATGTCCGACTCCAGATGATATCAAGGAGAAGGGACGACGCGATGGCCATCGCGCACACGGGTATGGTCACTCACGTTCTTGTCCGGAATGATCTTCACGTTCTGAACGTGTCCAGCCGTCTCAAAGATCTGACGCAGGACGTCCTCGGTGACGCGAGGGTCAAGGCCTCCCACATACAGGGCACGCTTGTTGGGCTCGGGCGCGGCGCGACGAACGAAGCCCCCGGCCGAGCCAGGCGACATGACAGCTCCTCCACCGCCCATGGGAGACGTGATGGCCGTCGGAATCGGATTGGTGTTCTGCGGGATGATGACGGGGGCCAACGGAGGGGGCGGCATGTGAGCTGGATTCGTCTGGCCGTTGTTCTGAGCATTGGAGCCCGCACCGGGAGCGCCGCTCGAGTCATTGCCATAGGGCTGCTGGCCCGGGGCATTCGCCGATGCTTGGGGAGGCGGCGGCAGCGAGGTGGCAGATGCCGGAGTGGTAGTATCCGCCATGACGTGATGGGTTGGAAAAATTATCGATTGGATGATTGGATCAAGCACTTGAATGAGAGATGAACTCGTGTGACCAAGGTAGTGTCGACCGGTTAGGCTGGTGTTGACGATGGCCCAAGTGGTGGAAAAGATGAATTGACTGGATGGTTGAAGCGCACCGTTGATCGACCGGCAAAAAAAGCGACCGTGGTCCGCAGAGCCGCACGCGAGTCGTCACGAGCGACGCAAAGAATCTGGTGTCGAATTGCTCCACGGAAACGCTCTCGTGCTTCTTTGAAGATGTTGGCCGACGACCGTGTATCACACCCAGATCTTGAGACGGACGTTGCCGTGGCGTGCTGAGATGACACGCACGAGAAGGAGAGAGCTGCTCGAGATGGGATCCCGATAACGATGATGATTGACGGATGGAAAAGAGGACGAGACACTCGGAGAAGACCCACTGCTCGAGTTCCCAACGCCGCAAGGAAGACCCTAACGAAGGGAGAACGAGAAGAGGAGATTGAAGATGTGGAAACGGATGAGACGAGAGAAGACGGAGATGGAAGATGAAGGGAAGAAGAAGAGGAGGAGGAGGAGGAGGAGGAGGAGAAAAACGACGAAGAGGTGGATGAAGATGCGGATATAGACGTGTGGATGGATGGAGATGGAGAGATGAGAGCGTGTGCGTGGAGAAAGGACGAGGAAAACGGGGACGAGCTCGACGGGGAAAAAAGACTGGGGGCGGACAAAAGAGAAAAAAAGATGACTGGTGGAACAGCGAAAAGATTACATTCCGATTTACTGATTGGCTGAAAATACAACAAACCGGCACCAGCGCTGACCTAAGCCAGCAACGGTGCTATTGAGCCTCATTCATTCCTGGGCGACGAGATGGAGAGCGCTTCGACAACAGGCGTCAAGCGGGCACCAAAGACCTGAGGAAGCCTGCACAGACAGAGATATGATGAGATGAAAGAGGTAATACTGCCTATACTGATGGGTACTTCATGGATCTCAACATCCATCTGGTCCTCTGGGAATGAATAGCACAGTTCTGTCAGAGAAAAACTCAATTCAAACCACATTGTGCCTGCCAAAATACACAATCAAGGCTGCTGTTTTGGAAGAGAGATTGGAAGGGGTAAGACTGGCCTGGAACGCCAGCTACCAAAAAAATGGGACAATTCGGCCGGGTCCACCGCTCACTCGCAAGGATCTTCAACACTTTCGTTGACGACTTTGATGATATGGTGACCTTTGAGACAGATGAAGTCGAAAGGCTACAGCCGGATGATCGCTGTCATTCGTGCAACACTTTCAAATCCAAAATAGATATATATCCAAAGATACCATTCCTCTTGAGGAATGTTCAACATGTGTCTGCAAATTCAAAGAAGCGGATGGTGGGGTCGACGTAAAGACAGACCCTGGAGATGGCCTCGAGAGGAACCAGGGGATGAGGCTCAAGTGGCTGCGGACATGATAGCTCAGAAGAAGTTTTGATTGGTGCTCTTTCTACCAATTGGGCGTATATATGAAAACTATCCATCGATTGGTCACCTGCGTGGCAGGTCATTATATAAAATTTCCCATTGGACCATCCAGAGGAGTAGCATGGCTCTATCCTCAGGAAAAGTCAACATCTTACAAAACCAGGCAATTGTCCATGCACAATTGCACATCGGAGGGTGGACAAATGACCTGGGAGATTTTTTGGAAGAAAAAGTACGAAGTCGGGGAGCAGAAATCACGGGCACCTGACTACTTGATCCGCGGTCAGGTTATGTACCTCCACGCCAAAATCAATGGGAAGGTACACAGCCACATGTAGGGGGTGCCCGTGATTTCTGCTCCCCGACTTCGTACAAACGAAAAGAGAAATGCGAGATTGGATTTTATCAAACAAAGCCTGCTCGCTATGCCCAATTGGGGCTGACAAGCGAGATGTCGTCTTCACCGCCCTGGAAGGTATAAAACTGCACGAGCATGGCCACACGCAGCAGTGACGCCCTGGCGGCAGTATATCAGACACGACCAGGAACATCATGGAACCGCAAGGGACGCACCAGCAGGCTTTGGATGTGCTTCCAACCGTACTGAACAAAGTGGTACGTGTTGAGCGTCAAAACAACGTTTCATGTATCCATCTGATATATGGAACAGCTTGTCTATACGGCCCGGTCATTTAACGACCAGAAGAAAAATCCCAAAGGGAATTCCGTCCATGGACAAGCTGAGCTGGGTCGTGTGTTGCCGGAGGCCTTTGAGCAGTTTCAGCAAGCACTGGATGAGCTAGAGATCAAGATTGTAGGATCCGACTGGTGTCGGTTGCAGAGCGTCCATGCTGACGGGTGGTGAAGCTCAAAGCCAAGGCGACGCTGACACGAGATCTAAAAGACTGTCGAGCCCAAGAGGCGGAGAGACGGCGAAAAGAAGATGGTGAACGACAAGAGCCGCAGAAAGATGGGGTGGCCGTTGAAGAGGCTCAGCACGCAGAGGAGCCTGTTCTGGCTCAAATAGCAGACTCCAAGGTCAAGGAGGAAATCGATCAAGAAGCTGATGTGGTGATGCTGGATCGCGATCCACCTGCTGATATAAATGTGGGGAACGTTCATTCAGCGCCTCCGATCCCGGAGAATCAGCAGGAAAGCTCCAACGTGATGGAAGACAAAGCCAATAGTGAACAAGCAAGGCAGGCGGAGCAAAACATAGCTACCAAAGAAACAAGTCAAGGAGACGAGATGGACTTTGAGCTCATCTCTGCTCCGACCAATGAAAGAGCAGCAGTAACACAGGAAACAACGCAAGGAATCTCGACGGAGGTCCAGGTGGCAGCTCCACAAGCACCACAAGCCACGCAACCGAACCTTGAAACGACAGGAGCCACCGGGAACAATCAAAATCAAAGAGACCTTAACTCGCTCTTACCGGGTCTAGAGAGCTACGCCAATGCCGGTTCATCTGCGAACGAGCTGATGAATCTCGATGCTGGAACAGATAATGAAGGTATTTCCATGACCGCTACCACTCAGCCGGCGGACAACCCTATAACGGCAGTTCCTCCCACCACTCAACCTCAACCCACAACCACCATAAGTACTGTATCGGTTGAGGTTGGTTCGACAGCCAATCCGCCCACAGCAGCAGGAGAAGCGGAGGCACCACCGCCAGCTCCAACAGCGGAGAAGACAAACACCGTCAACATCGATCTCACGTCGCCAACCGACCTCGATGACCTCTTTCTCCCCTCTGCTACAACCAAGTCTCCTCCCGCAATCACCGCTACTTCCGTCAATCCTCCCATGAACACCACCACAGCTACTACTTCTGTGGCTACTACTGCTCCAGCAGCAAATCCCGTCCCGGCTGGGCCAACAACCGCAGAAACAACTGCACCCGTCACAGACATGACAATTGGAGATGGAACCGACTTCGGTCAAGAATCGAGTCAATTCGTCGACGACCTCTTCGATTTCAGCATCGACGACGTGGTTGATTCCACCAATCCTACTCTGGATTCCGGGATTGAGATGACGACTTCCGGTATAGGAATCGGTGCGGTTCCGAGTTCGGGCCCACCGGGAATCGCCATCGGAGGGTTCGATGGAACCATGGATTTACCTGGAACAGGCGATGAAGGTAGTCATGATCTGGGCTTCGACCTCGAGGGATTGATGGCGGGTAGTGATTTCTCGAGGGGTTCAAATCTGGCTAATGCTCCGTCTGGTGTTGGTATCGGTGTCGCTGGTGGTAATAGTAGTAGTGGTAATCAAGATGAACACGGTACCGAGCCTGAAGGAGGTGATTTTGCGGCTTCATTCTTTGATCTGCAAGATTCATAAAGAAGACTGGACGATTTAATGCAAATCTCTATTTTTCCTGTCCTTTTTTTCGGCTGTTACTGTTTTCGTTTCCGAGGACAATCTCATTTTTATTTTACTCTCCGTTCTTTCCCGTTCTTTCCCGTTTCACTTTTTATTCATGGTCTTAATCTCCCATTGAATTTGTTGGATAGTGCTTCATATACTGGGTTATGACAACAATTGGAGCCTTCGGCGCCGGGGGCACTTTTGCGTGTTGCAACAGAATTCAAGATTCCTATCTCAATTCGAAAAAATCCCGCGTGGCTGCCACCCCAATGGAGAGATCATCCCATTGAGTTGAATTCAGAAATGCTCTACGACACGAGTTCCAATGTGCTCAACCTCACGCAGCTGACAAAATAAACGAAACAGTTTAGCAATAACCGCTCCTTCATCCCTACGACGACGAAAGGGATCTTCATCATCGTTACAGCGAAGGAAAGTTCGTCAAGCGTATGACAAACAAACAACGTAGATTTCGTCACACTGATGATGGTGATACATCCACCCTTTCATTGGACTCATGATGGAGATTGGGTAATGACAATGATACCTTCGCCGTAAGGGTGATGAAGCGGTTACGCCTGAGCTGTTCCGTTTATTTTGTCGCCCGCGTGCATACACATCCTCAGGTCGATCAGACGCCTGTGTTGAACTTCACTGTAACCACCTTGGACCCCCTCATGCCCATGCTAATCCAAGCACCCTCCGAGCCCACGACCCCAAATTCAGGGTCATTACTGGCAGGAACATTTCCAAATCCCTTTTTAATAGAAGGACGCCTTGGGAATGGAACTGGAAGCCGCCGAAACCGTTCAGATTGTCTCCGCTGCAGACCAGCGCCGTTGTTTTCATTTTCAGCGTGGTGAACATCTCGTTTGACGACTTCTGAGACCTTCTTGGAGGGTTGAGATCTAGAGGGTTTGTAGGGGTCCGGTTGTGGCTTCGTTCCGGGAGGCGCGGGTTCGATTTCCACCTCGGTGCCATCCATTTGAAAGAAACCCGGTTTGTTGGGAACGGGTTTTAGTGGACATCGTCGTGGATCGGCGTTGCAGGGTGCACGTCTGAAACAGGCGACCATCTGTATGTTCCGATGCGGTTGTCGTTAGTGAGTGTTTACACATATGTGAACATATATGTTTATATATAGGTTTTCATATAAGTTTATGGGACATCGAGACGTGGTGGGAAGGAGCTCAACATGCCAAAACAGTTGTTTGTGACATGCTGTAAAGAATAGAGGTAGGAAACATATATTGCATGGCGAGGAAATTGGAGAGACTCAATGTACCTTATCAGCGACCTCGTCGTCAAATTGCCCCCCTTGGCGTCCGGTTGGATCGCATTTCTTGCATTTGTTATAATCGAAGCAGAGATAGTCGATCCCTGGCTCCTCCGGGGGACGGAGTTGCAGCGTCGGCTTCTCCTGCACGGTGTTCTGTCTTGGTTTGGGCTGAGCAGCTTGTCCAACAATGATTGGTGCTACCGGTGGGTAGGCTTGTCGACGTTCCAATGACCTCTCCGATTGTCCTGATGGGCCGGAGGCCAGACCGCTGGCGGCGAAAGAGGCATAGAGAAGAGAATTGCTTAGCCGCATAATGATATATTTCGGTAGATTGTTAGCTAAGCCGTTAGCTGTGTCGAAATGAACCAGATGTGCTGTAGCTAGTGGCAAGGACTTGACAAGCATTTCCAACCTCGACCGAACATGACCTGCTCTTATACCACCCTTCATTGCAGCTCAGGCTTCATTCTGCCGATTCGACTCCATGCATCGTGTCGTATGTCGGGTAGATTCTTGTACGAAGCGCGACACGACGTTCGCCTAGTTGGTAGACCACAGCTTCGTTCGTACTGCCGAAGCTCCAAGCTCAGGGTCACAGCTCCAGAACGACTTTCGTATCCGTACTCGGAAACGAAGTCGAAGTCGGCATAGACGTTTATTCGGCGTTGTCGGTATGACGATGGTTCCGGTTACATGAGCATGGATATGCCCACACGAGATGCCTGCGAAAGTAACCAAGCTTGTGACGGATTGTGCGCCGTTCTCTTACTTATCCCACAAGTTAGCCGTCCATTTCCCGGAGGGTGCCGTGACTGAAAGAACGAGAGAAAACGCATAACGTGTCCCATAACTTGAACACGAACACGAACAAACCCGAGGTAACTTCCAAATCGAGGAGGTGAAACTGTACAAGGCAAGGCTTAAATCACAGGTATGTCCGTGGCATGCAACAGAGGGCACAGATCTCCCGTCCAAGGATGAGATGAATCAAGAAATGCACCGTTGATTATTGCACTAGGAAGTGTTAACTTGAATGCGACAGATAGAAACGTAATCAAAGAATGGGAGTAGGTAAGAAGAGAAGAAGACCTTCGGCGAACTGAAGAAAGGGAAATCAGAAAATGAAGAGCTTGAAAGGCTCAAGCTCAAGAAAGGACAGAATAAATACAACTCCGGACCTCGAACAACGCCAGGATAAGTCCACCCGTACTTCCAGATCCAGGAAAAAGAAGAACAGCAATGGAATAATCCAGCCTCCTTGGTAGCGACCCAATTGGTGATATCTCTGGTTTCGGACAAGACAATGGCCTTGTCAGTCCGAGGATGGCTCTACCTTCACGACACCAACGCAATCCATCCACGATTGTGTCCCCTGCTTATGGCTGATATCTCCCTTGCAATTCTGCTTCCCCTCAAGTCGGTCCAGGTAGGCGACCCACTGCGGCTTCAAAGACCTGCCGTCTATCGTGTACGGCCTGGCCTCCATGAAACTCCTCCAATATTCCACCACCGCAAGAGCCTTGTGTTCGCTAATCTCGACACACTCCTTGTGACGTATGCCACAACCCGAACATCTCTCCCACTTGCGCGACAAGGCGAGTTGGGCATGGATGAGAGCTTCGGCACGTTGGACGTTCGGAATGCGTCGCTGGTGGCTTTCGTAGATCAGCTCGAGATCGAAGCCGCATCGACTGGCCAGTTCCCTCATACGTATGTCCACCGTCCGCGTCGTGATCCCAATCTTGACATGGCCTGGGAAGTTGCGACGTCGGTACATGTAGACATATCCGCTCTTCTCGTCCTTCTTGCCCAGAGGTTTTCGCAACTTCTTGCGCAGGTCTCGGTCGACCTCTTCTTCTGAGCGTTTCTTGGTGCGGAAGTTGGAGAACGGAGAGCCGTCATCGGTCAGATGATATAAAACGGCGCCATCTTTACGGGCCACCGAGCGAGTAACCACCCGCCCAGGGAATCGCTTAACATCTTCTGACGGGAGAGACTTGATCGAAATAGCGACTGGTGGTATCTGGGCGATATCGAACGCGAGTTTCTTTCGAGTCGACGTTGGGGATTCGATCTTGAGTACGTCGTCTTCCGTCTTGAGCTCCTTTTTGATTGATTTCTGCGACACTTGTCGGCTGGTAGCTGGACATGATGCCCTTCGGCGTTCAAGTTTGACCCTGGGCGTTGAAGCAGAAACATCTTCGTGTGGGACATCCTCCACCTTCACTAGCGTCTTCGTGCCTCTTGCACGCTCTGTCGACAGGGAGCGGCTTCGTTGCCGGTCAGTTCTTTTTTCTTCCACGTCTCCGCGACCTGGTTGAGCTTGTAGGGCAACGTCGTCGTCCTTTCTAGTAGCTCTGCCGGAGCGTGCTTTGCCTGTTCGCTTAGTCGAGCAACTGCCGACTATTGTGTTGGTCGAGGGCTCCTCGATGGACGCCAGGAAACGTGCTGCGGGATTGCCTTCCATCGAATCCGGACCACTATACTCCCGGATTCCGCGACGCAGGATACGGCCGTGCTTGGTATCCGGAGCCCATGACGCGATGAGAATCCAGGTTTGAGGAGGGTATTTTCTGGTCGCCTGGGCTTGGCGACCGCAGATGAGCGTGCCGGCAAGGTCAAGGAATTGAGGCAGATTCTTAGGATCGGTTACGTCCAAGTTGCTGGTTGCTTTGATTGCGGCAGCGGCCTTCCTGAATCTTGGGCTGCCTCTGGTCGACGTTTTGGTGCACTGTTCACCCGTCTTCTTGGTGCCCATGCATTGAGTATGTCCATCGGTCAAGACGCTTTGTAGCTCGTCGAGCGGCTTCGGATAACACATCTTGAGTCCTTGGCGGGGGGTCGGTGGCCGTAGAGTAATCCTTCAGAGGGCCAGACGAAGGCTCGCTTTTCCCACAGGTCCGACGTCGAGGAGCTGATCGGTGGACGATTGGTGGATGCGCGGGAAGTAATTGAAGGCGAGATGAATTGACGCTGGATTGACCGTCGAAATTGCTTGGAATGATGCTAGAGTATCGATTGAAAGAAGCCCGCTTTATACCCTCACCTCGATATCAGAACGGTATCCTGACCCACCCGTTGAAGCCCTGCTCCATTTTGCGCAGCCACAGGGCTGTTTCCTGCAACCAGGGGGCCGTAGGGTGTGCACAGCGTTTGGGTCTCGAAATCAAGACTCTATTCGCGGCCCGCCCTGCACGACCCTGGTCCTCGCGAACGGAGAAAAACGAACATCGTTTCCAGGCTGCATATGTCTCCTGCCCGTTGTGGTCTCAGCCTTGTCCATCTCGGACGCCGAGCGTCATGCGGGGGCTCAGCTGTAGACGCTGTTCCCCGCGTGATCGCTCCTTATGCAGGAGGGAGAGGGCGACGAGGACCCAGGTCGTTTTGTCAAAGGTGAGTTGACGACGCTGTGCATATTAGCACGGAAAACCGAGAAGCAGAGCCCAGCTGGTCCCAGGCTAACTGGACGTGTCCATCGTGACGCGCGTCATCACAATTGAGCCGAAGAGGGCGCCCTGCAAGGGCGTAGGTGTCGTCTATCGCTGTCTGTGTTGGGTTTCATCGCTGGTCAGGCGAACAGATGCGTGTGCAGAACGGTCAAGGGTGGGTCGGGGGCAGGGGGCCGCTGTAGCCGCCGGACATTGCTATATTTGGAAATGCGCGTGATGAGAACTCTTCGACCGTCAGGTAGCACTGCACCAGGAGTCGGGTGCCATCCACGGGGAACCTCTTCCAAGACCATCAGTGGAGCTCTGTCCATGGCGGACTCTCAGGCGGACCTAGATTGCCCTCAGTGTTGGTGTTTTGGCGGGATCAGGTAGGAAAGCGGTTGAGTCACGTGATCTCTCCCAAGACTCGGCGTGTCGTTGAACCCGGACCAGGCAACCTTGGAAATCTGGGCATCCATCGATTCAAAGTAAGAGACTACCGTCACCAGATCCGGTTTTCAGATTTGGCACCAGCTTTTCCAGCTCCTGCGCGTCTTCTCTTTGAAATATCCCGCTGCTTGGGCGTGCTGTAGTACAAACTGGGTCCCTCGCCTTCCGGAACCAGATGGCTCAGATATCCTCGATGGGCCGGGTCACGGTAGTATTCAAAGTCTTTGCGAGAAGTCGGATCGGGCAGTCGATATGAGGGTTGAGCCGAGTTGCTGTCCGACAGTGGCGGGAATACTTTGGGTGTGTCGATGTGAGCATCCGACTGGCCTTTGAGGATGCGTCGAATAGATGATGGCGTGTAATATCGAGTGGTGATCGACCCCCCAGCGGCTTCGACGGCGGCAATCGCTGCAGCAGATGCACGAGACACCAGAAGCTTGATTGGAGTTCGTAGATCTTCAGCCCCCTGTAAAAATCAATCAGTATCCGATAACATGCGATAAAATGGACGTTTGGTTAGGAACGGAGTACTAACCCTGGCAAGTAA
>QQTW01000054.1_pt1 | contig 63618 bp, 61 predicted proteins | sample 1904831 | NCBI WGS metagenome assembly QQTW01 (sample SAMN09435610, study PRJNA476489) | Subsurface metagenome, whole genome shotgun sequencing project. | reverse complement strand
CCCCGGGCGAGATCAAATCGGAGAGGTGGGCGACATCGTCTCGGAATCCCCGGGCGACTTCATATCGGTACACCCGGGCGACTTCGTCGGAATCCGCACCTGCATCTTCCGGCATCGACGCCAGCGCTCTTAACGAGCAGGTAAAGTCCGCACTGCTGATGGCCTCTGCTCGTAGGAAGATCGTTGGACAGCAGCAAGCGGAAGCTGAAGCTGATGCTTCGCCAATGGTCCATGGTGTTGGCGGTCTGGACGCGGTGCGTAACCCTGCGATGGGCAAGAGGGCCAGCGAGCTTATCAGCGCCGCCAACGCTCTGAAGAAGCTCCGTGAGGTCCCTGAAGCCGACACGAGCGAGGCTCCGACCGGTCCAGCCATGGAGAGCCGGTCCAACAGTGCGGAGCCGTTCGCGCTGCCTGAGAGCCCCTACTGGCATCTGGACGCTGCCGAAGCGGCGGACAGCATCCTGGAGGACGCCAAGGCTGGACAGAAATCTATCCGCAACGAGCAAGCGTATCACGCTGGCACCGTTCGAAGGCTCAAGGCTGAGGAGGATATCTACCGCCGCATCTCAGACAGCATGGAGAGCGTCAGGGAGCGCGGTGCCTTCCACAAGTACCTCAGCGCACTTTGGGGCTCTGACACCCCCGAAGTCGTCATGAAGGTCCGCGATCAGATGATGACGGAGTTCCCACAGTACGGGGTGACCATCCTGAAGCATCTCCCTGACGACGTCATTAAGGGGCTGTGGAGCACCAAGCCCGCGAGAAAGTAAGGCGGGGCGTACACCCCGCTCCTCTCGTTTCCTGCTCAATCCAACATCAAGCACCAATCAGCGCACCAACGCTCTCGGAAGCAGCGCTGCAATCAAGAACCTAAGAAATCCAACCCGGAAATATGGCCCTAGAGACATTCAACTTCGTAGATAGCCTCTCCCCGACCAACCCAGCTCCAACCGACAGCGTCACCAACGGTGCCGACCACATGAGGGGCATCAAGCTCACCCTGAAGCAGACCTTCCCAGGCGCGACAGGCCCCCTTACGACGGCCAAGGGCGGCCATCTATCCATTGATGATGGTACCGCTACGGCTCCAGCCTTCACCTTCACCAGCGAGCCCTCGTTGGGCTTCTACCGTTCCGCCGCAGGCACCATCGCGTGCTCAGGGACTTTCCTTGGCGGGAAGTTCATCGGTGAGATTTTCGACTACGCTGGTGCCAATCCGCCTCCTGGCTGCTTGGCTTGCGACGGCCAAGCGCTGTCTCGTACCACCTACGCCGATCTCTTCAGCATCATAGGCACGACTTGGGGCGCTGGCGATGGAAGCACCACGTTTAATCTTCCAGGCCTAATGGCTCGCTTCCGCCGTCATCGTGACAACAGCACGCTTTCTGGAGCCGTTGGTAACAAGCAGAACCCCACGAACCTCACGCACACGCACGGTGTCTCTGGCACGACCGGCTCCGAGAGCAATGACCACTCGCACTATGTCTCGGGCTACACAGGGTCCATGAACCAGAACGCCACGCACACGCACAATTCGAACGCGGCGGCGAACGGTGGCGGCTCCGGGACTGGTGGCGGCGCCTTCGCCCTCAACGCTCCGGGCGCAGCTACGATCAGTGCGGTTAACACGGACCATCAGCATTACTTCGCTGCACAGAGCGGCGGCATCAGTGCGAACCACGTTCACGCCTTCTCGGTGACTTCGCAAGCGTCCGGCGATGCCAACGAAGCACGCCCCTATTCCGCAACGGTCCTAACCTGCATCAGAGTGCAATAAGCATCCCGAAACGCTTCGAGCTTCTTCAAGCTTCGTTAGACGCGAAGAGCCAAGATCATCGCAACTATTCCCTAGGAGGTCGTTCGGGCGGTCTGGCGACCCTCAGGGCTGCTGCCTTTTGGTGGAAGCAGCCTTAAGGCACTCATCCGCATGGCAACGCGACAGGCGGCTTGGCTCATCTCGGGTCCGGCCGCCTCCGTACCTTCTTCAGCCAGTATTTCGCGTACCGGACGTGCAAAACATGACACCTTTAGAATCCACGAGCGCTAGGTACACAGTTGGAGGAAATGGACCTCCCTTCAATCGTCCAATAATTGCATCGTAATAGCTATCGCAGGAGTCAACCTTTTCGGAAGGGATGTTCAAATATATACGAAGATCGGACTTGTCTTCAGGACTTTGAACTACTCGAACGATGGTCTTTGCTTGTTCGATTCCACCCCACAGCGCGGGTGGCAATTCCGGAAAGTGCTTAGCATCTAACTCGCCCCTTGAAGCGCCGCTCTTTGGAATCAGAAGGCTGATCTGCACCGTCTCGCCACCGATGACAACATCTGAAAGAACCCTCGCGTGGTAGCGCAACGTGAATTTACCAGATTTGTCGGAGGACAATCGAATTAGAAAATGATCCGTGGCGCCTGGCTTTATCTCCTGCGACACGGGCACAGATGCGACATATCCGCTTTTTCCTGAAGGCAAGAACAAGTCATAAGTCGCACTTGGTGGGGCTGGAGCGCCCGGTCCGGGATTGAACCGTGAAACAAGACTCCTGAAATGAAGCGTAATTCGCGCTTTGTTGCCAGCTGCTGTGTAGGTGAGCGTGCCTCTAAGGCAAATCAGAGGCTCTTCTTGTAGATCCTTCGGGACAAACCTTTCCACGTCGACATTCACTCTGTCATCAACATCTTGCAGGGCGATCGGAATGTTTGCCGTCATTGCGGGACTAGCACCATTGCAAGCATCTTGCACAAGGCCAAATCGCCAATTGAAAACGATATCGCGCGGGTCAACCTCGGGTTTCTTCCAGTCGACTATTTCAAGGGCAGGATCTAGCATCTTTCCCCAGCCCTCATTGACGATTTGCAGATGACCAATGTTGTAGAAGTTCTCGTGGATGACGGGAATGGGTGTAAGGTCAACCTCAGCAGCAACGACCTCAAAGAGGATTTCTGAAACCAGCAGAGTTGATTGCGAATTATTCGCTATCTTTATAGAGAGGCTGGGATACTCCCACTTAAATGGCTCGTACCAATATTGGATTCCGACCACCTCTTGATTTGCAGCAACTTTGTCGAGATACGGCATTGATGGTCGAATGTCTTTGGTTCCGTCGGCAAGTCGCGTAGCAACATATCGTAGACGATATTCTTCACGCCGGTCGATTTCTCGCGTCGCAGGCTCTGCGAACAAATCAATAGTCGAAGATGTTTTTGCCCTCAGGTTTTCGGGCGCCAGCACATAGGCAACTATGCCGATCATTGTGAGGCAAAAACAAAGCGCAAGAAACGCTAAGAAATAGTAGGTGTGGATTCGACTCTTAAGCCATTGTTCCGGTGTAAATCCGCTTGGAGGGTCGATGTTACCCATCTCAGCACGTAGCGCTGATAGTCGTTGATCCGACGGGATCTTTTCGAGGGCATCGAGCAGGTTCTTATTTCGCTGAACCCTCCAAGCGATCAATAGCCAAGCCAAGACGACCGTAACGTATCCAATGAATGCAAACGGACTAGTTGCAGCCGTAGGTAACGCTTTGAGAAGTCCTTCAATTTCCACAATCGCACCCAATAAGGAAATATATGATCTTCCTAAAATAGCATTTGGTAGTATGCACAACTTGGAACGAACCGGAAAGCAGAAAGAAGAATCCGAGTGCTCCTCAGGAGGCCGCATTGAGTCACCAGCAGGCATCCCTAATTGTGGGTCTCGTGCCGGTTTTGCCCTCCAAAGCGGGCAGATCACCCAAAATCAGCACCGCCCTGGGCCGTCAGCGCAAGTTACCGTGACATTCACGTTCTGAGGCTGGTTGGCGTCGATGCTCTGCGACGACCTCCCCATACCCTCAAGGGCCTCAGAAACCCTAAGGATGATGACTGAGGGTGCCGTACGGAATGCTGCTCAGGCTTGTAGCGGGACTCACTGGTGAGCTTTCAGGGCTGGAGGCTGGGTAGTAGCCTGAAGGGCTCAAAACGACTCCATGGAATCCTCAGAGGCTCCTGAAGCCATGTCGTCTCAGATCAAATAAACACACCCCTGAAACCTCTAAAGAGGATGGTGAAGAGCTTGAGGGATGCATTAGCCCCTTGAAGCCTCACCAGATCGCAATACCGCCGACCAAGGCCACCAACGGCACTCACGAGCCCTCGTGCCTTCAGTCGTCAACCCAAAACCTCAAGGTCAGTAACTCATGACTACCGTTATCGGTATGCACGAGCAGTATGCTCTCGTGCCACCGCTGGAGTTCGTGTCCGCCATGAACGATCACTGGACACAGACGCTCAACATGCCGTCCTCGGCGGCCTTACGCTCTCTTTGGGAGAGCATGGGCAGCGTCTTTGAATGGTCAATTGTAGATAACATCAGTGAACGTGATGCGCGCTGGAAGGTCCTTCAGCCCCCTACCGGGTCCGGTAAGACCCAGGGGGCGTGTCTGTACTCGGCAATGCAGGCGAAGCGCAATCGAGACGAGCAAGGCAAACTCAAGCCTGTTGGTGTGCTCCTCGTGACCCGTCTGATTAAGCAGGCCAATGACCTTGCTGCACAGGTCAACATGATGGCTGGTGCGGAGCTCGCGGTTGCTCACCATTCCAGTAGCGGAACGGATGCCAACGATATCGGCCACTTTGACGTGCTTGTGGTGACGCACCAAGCGTTCATCAACGCCGCTGAGAGCCTTGGCGGTGCCTCATGGTCACGCCTCGTTAACTGGCAGGGAGGCCAGCGCCTTCTCACTATCGTGGATGAGGCGTTAGCCAATGTGGTCGAGGAGACCAAGGTCACGCTGGAGAACCTTCAGTTCGTACTTGGTTGCGTGCCCTTTGACGTAGCAAAGGCCTACCCCGATCAAGTCAGGGTCATTGAAGCGCTCAAGGATGCGCTAGTGTGTCAGGCCCAAGCCGAAGCGGCCAACGACGGCACTGCGAAGCTCATGTGGAAAGATGGCGGGGCCAGTGAAGCATTGGGCGCTCCCCTAGCCGCCATGAAGCCCTTGAGAGAGGCCATGCGCAAGGTGAAGTACGATCGACGGATCAGGGAGGGCAACACGAAGCGAAACATCACCAAGCTGGTGGATGACACACTCATAAGCGCCCAGGCTCTAACGGATCGATGGGCTTACTATGCTCGCGTTGGCAAGGATCACTCGCTCAACTCCTCCACACTGACGGTCTCCTATGCTGTGCCCGGTGCCGTGGTGTTGGATGCGACGGCAAGCCAGAACTTCCTGTGGGAGCTTTTCCAAGGCAGAGCGCGAATCGAACCCGTCTGTGCGGGTACTCGCAACTACCGGAACGTGACGCTGCACGTCGCGAGGGCTAAGGGCGTCGGCAAGACGAAAATGGAGAAGACGTTTGCAACCCGCTATGCACGCCTACTGGAGACCCTTGAAGCTCAGTTAGGCGCTGACAGGTCCGTGTTTGTATGCGTCCACAAGGACTACGAGCACGCTGCGGAGAGGTTCAAGCACCCCTTCAAGCGTATCGGCTTCGGCCATTGGGGAGCAGTAGACGGACGCAATGATTGGAAGGACTACGACACGGCGGTGCTGTTCGGCCTGCCATATCGCGACCTGATATGGCCTACCAACGTGTTCTTTGCTCTTCAGGGGGTGCAGGACGATGCTTGGTTGAAGTCTCCAACGTGGAACGGATACACGAACGTCCGCCGACTGATGCAGCAGCGTCAAATGTCGGTGGAGATTATCCAGGCCATCAATCGCATCCGATGCCGCAAGGTAGTTGACCAGCATGGAGGGTGTGATCCGGCTGACGTGTTCATTGTGCTTCCAGCCGACAACATGGGTGACGCCATCCTGACCGATATTCTGGCAGACATGCCGGGTATCGACGTGGTGCCGTGGTCATTCGAGATGGATGGGCCGAAGGTGCAGCGGCCTCGTGAGGGTAGCTCCCACCAAACCTTGCTGACGCTCATGCGCAATGCTGACCCCGGTGACAGCATTCCTCTGAGCACCATACAGCGCGAGTTGGCGTTGAAGCCTGCTGGGTTCTCAAAGCTCCGTGCGGTGCTCCGTGACGGCACTCATGCCACCAGCAGGGCTCTCATGGAGCTTCGTGTGGAATATGTCTCAGGCAAAGGACGAGGGGCTAAGAGCTTCCTTGTGAAGCACCAAGCTGCCTAACGGAAGACTTGAGCCGGTGAAGCTCCTCTTAGCGAGGGCTTTGCCGGTTCTTTTCGGTCTAACCACGTCATGCATTGATGGTGTGCCACTTCACATAATAATGCACACTTCGCTGTGCATCGTAGTGTCGTGGTGACCATTATCGCCTTGCCTGGAGCGCGCTTCTCGAATGCCGCCCAAGTAAGGGCTTTTCCGGCTCTTTTCGGTCAAACAACGGCATCATAGGCGACTAGCCCCACGCCCAATTACATTCAGAGGTGCACTTAATCCTATCGGGCAAGAGGGAAGGCGGCACGGAAAACCCCGAGGACCCCATGCCGTCCGTAGCCTTTCAGCGGCTATTTGATGGTCGACTGTTGGCAGTCAGCGCTTGGCCCGTGGGCTCTTGGCGCTCTTGCGCTTCTTCGGAGCCTGTTGCTCCTGCGCATAGGCTTGGTGGACCTCAAAGAACGGCACCCCAAAGCGCTCGGCCAACTTCTCCACTGACCCACCGACTTGATTGGCCATGGTGTCGAGTTCCTGGCTGAGCTTGGAGGCTGTCTGCATCAAGCCGAGCAACGCCGCGAGGTCGGCTAGTTGCTGCTTGGAGGGGATTGAAACCGGGGTGGTTGAGCTAGGTGGGTAGAGATTCTTGGCCATTCGGTAAGCTCCTGATTTCACGATGGAAATGGGCTTTCCAATAAACTGGCTGGGGAACCTGGATTCGAACCAAGACAAACAGAGTCAGAGTCTGTTGTGCTACCGTTACACCATTCCCCAAGAATTGTCCGTGGTATCAACAGCTTAGCTGGATGACTGGACATCTCGGTGCAGCGGGTTCGCCTGCCAAATCAGCGCCCGCGCGAGAGCGACCTTCTACCCGCTTGGTCCCACGCTTGGCAAGCATTGATGGCGAAGGATCGGCGTAAAATCACGGTCAGTACAGCCCGCCCGTCCCAGACCGCATCACGGCCCGATCCGCGTCCGCCGGGATGGGCTGCTGCGTCCCATCGATCACATCGGTGCCGGCGACCAGCGTCGGATCATAGAACGGCGGCGCCTGGCCCGGCTTGAAGGCTTCGAGCACCACGCCCCGGTTCTGACCAGGCGTGGCGCGCAGGCCGGTCTTGGCATCGACCGTGACCAGCCGGATGCCGACCGGCTGCTTGAACGGGGTGGCGGGCTTGTCGGCCAGCGCGAGCTTCAGGAAGTCGCGCGCGATCGGCGCCGCGGTGTGGCCGGCCTGCGCGTTGCGGCCGAGCGAGCGCGGCTTGTCGTAGCCGACATAGAGACCGACCACGAGGTCCGGCGAGAAGCCGACGAACCAGAGGTCCTTGGCCTCGTTCGACGTGCCGGTCTTGCCGGCGAGCGGCTTGCCGACCTCCTTCAGCGCGGTGCCGGTACCGGCCTGAATCACGCCCTCCATCAGCGAAGTGATCTGGTAGGCGGTCATCGCGTCGAGCACCCGCTCGCGGCGGTCGACCAGCTGCGGCTCGGGCTGGCTCTTCCAGCCTTCCGGCGCGTCGCAGCCGCGGCATTCGCGCTGATCGTGCCGGAAGATGGTGTGGCCGTAGCGGTCCTGGATGCGGTCGATCAGGGTCGGCTTCACGCGGACGCCGCCATTGGCGATCATCGAATAGGCCGTTGCCATCCGCATCACCGTGGTCTCGCCGGCGCCGAGCGCATAGGCGAGATAGTTCGGCAGCTCGTCATAGACGCCAAAGCGTTTTGCATATTCGCCGATGACAGGCATGCCGATTTCCTGCGCGAGGCGCACGGTCACGGTGTTGAGCGACAGGCGGAGCGCGTTGCGCAGCGTGACCTGGCCCTGATACTTGCCGGTGGAGAAGTTCTCCGGCCGCCAGATGTTGCCCTGTCCCTGATCGATCTCGATCGGCCCGTCGATCATCATGGTCGATCCGGTATAGCCGTTGTCGAGCGCCGTCGAATAGACGATCGGCTTGAAGGTCGAGCCGGGCTGCCGGTAGGCCTGGGTCGCGCGGTTGAACTGGCTCTGGTCGAACGAGAAGCCGCCGACCATCGCCAGCACACGGCCGGTGTGCGGGTCCATCGCCACCATCGCGCCCGACAGTTCGGGGATCTGGCGCAGCCGGTACTGGCCCTCGACGGCCTTGCCGTCCTTGCTGAACAGCGGATCGGCATAGATCACGTCGCCGGGCTGCAGCACCTGCGCCACCGAGGTCGGCGTCCTGCCCTTGTACGGGCCGGACAACAGCCTCGCCCACTTCACGCCTTCCAGCGTGACGATGCCGGTCTCGCGCTGCTTGCTGATGGCGCCGCCGAGCTCGCGGCCGGGCTGGAAGCCGATCCGCGCCGACTGGTCGTTGCTCTCCAGCACCACCGCCATCCGCCACGGCGAGATGTCCGAGAGCGACTTGATCTCGGCGAGCGGCACGCCCCAGTCGCTGGCGAGGTCGAGCTTCTGGATCGCGCCGCGATAGCCCTGCTGCTCGTCATAGTTCACGAGCCCGGCCACCATGGCCTTGCGCGCCATCACCTGGACCTTGGGGTCGAGCGTGGTGCGCACCGACAGGCCGCCCTCATAAAGCTTCTTCTCGCCATAGCGCTCGAAGATGTCGCGACGGACCTCTTCCGAGAAATATTCGCCGGCGAAGGTGTGCGCGCCATTGCTGCGGTTGGTGACGGCGAGCGGGTCCTTGCGCGCCTTGTCGGCATCGGCCGCGGTGATCCAGCCGTTCTCCTGCAGACGATCGATCACGTAGTTGCGCCGCTCGATGGCGCGCGCACGGTTGCGCACCGGATGCAGGCTGGCCGGCATCTTCGGCAGCGCCGCGAGATAGGCCGCCTCCGCAACCGTCAATTCGTTCACCGACTTGTCGAAATAGACCAGCGAGGCGGCCGCGATGCCGTAGGCGCCGAGGCCGAGGTAGATTTCGTTGAGATAGAGCTCGAGGATCTTGTCCTTGGAATAGGCCCGCTCGATTCGCATCGCCAGCAGGGCTTCCTTGATCTTGCGGGTGAACGACACCTCGTTGGTCAGCAGGAAGTTCTTGGCGACCTGCTGGGTGATCGTGGAGGCCCCCTGCGGGCGGCGGTTGGAACCGAAGTTCTGGACATAGGAGACGCCGGCGCGCGCCATGCCGGTGTAGTCGATGCCGCCGTGCTCGTAGAAGTTCTTGTCCTCGGCTGCGAGGAACGCGTTGATCACGAGTTTCGGCACCGCCTGGATCGGCAGATAGAGCCGGCGCTCCTTGGCGAACTCGCCCAACAGCGACCCATCCGCCGCGTGCACGCGGGTCATCACCGGCGGCTCGTAGTTCTGGAGCTGCGAATAGTCGGGCAGGTCCTTGGAGAAATGCCAGAACAGCCCTGCGACCGCGGCCAGACCGGCCAGGAACATGATGGTTCCCGCGGTGAACAGGAACCCGAAGAACCGCAACAGAAATTTCATCGACCAGATTTTCCGTGGCGAATACGTCGCTCGTTCTGAGTGCGCTGCGTGCCACTTAGGCTGCCCGGTATATCGGTCGCTCCAACGACCTGCAATTCAACACGGGAGAATTAAAGCGGGCCAGGCGTCAAACTTATGCCATAGAGGGCCGCTCGCACACGCGGCCAAATCAGCGGACCTTGCCGCCCTCGCGGTACTCCGGAGGCTGCATCGATCCCGGCACCGGGCGCTGCTCGATTCGAGCCTGTCTCGTCCGACCTGCGCGGCCCCCCCCGATCGCGGCGCTTGCGCCGAGCGCACGCTGCGAAAGAAAAGCGCCGGCCCAGCCCGTCGCCCGCACTACCCGGCTGCCGTTCCGGGCACCGGGTCATCAGAAACCGGTGGACAGTGCCGGCGAGCCCATCCGATTAACCACCCATTAACTATAACTACCGCAGGTTGTCGATCTACACGCGACTCGCGAGGGGCTGACTTGCATGGCACTGCGCGGATTCAAGCGGCCTTTTACGGCCGACCCGAATGTCCTTGGATTTCCGAAACCACCCACATCGGCGATGGGCACCGAGGCCTTGGACCTCGTCTATCAGGCCGCGGATCTGTTCCGCAGCATCGAGGACAGGGCCCGCGCCGGCGAAGCCCGCGCTGAGGCCGCCGAACAGGCGCAGCTCGAAATCATCGCCGCCACCGAGCGCAAGCTGAGGGACGCGTCCCGGGCACTCGAGGAGGCGCGACGGCGTATCGAGTCCCAGCAGGAGCAGCTCGATGCGGCCGAATATCGTGCCCAGGCCGCCGAGGCCGAGGCACGCGAAGCCAAGCAATCGCTGGCCCTGGTCGAGGATGCGATCCGCCGGCGCCTGCTCTTGACCAGCGGTCATGACGACGGCAGGCCAAGCGCCGTCGCCTGAGGCAAGTTCGATCGGGGCGGCAGCCCTGCCCGGCCACCGCCGCGCGATTGCCCAACGGCAATCAGTAGCCGCCGGCCAGTCCCGAATTGCGGCGCGGATCGTTCGCCCCATAGAAGCGGTTACTGCCGACCGGCTTGCCGTCCAGCGACGGCGCTCCGATGATGATCACCGCGAGATGGTTGGCCGGCTGCGGCGGCCCGAACTTGTGACCCATGCCTTCCAGGATTTTTCGCGTATCCGGAGACAGCGTGAAGTCCTCGAGATTGGTCGCCTCCGGAAGCCATTGCTGGTGGAAGCGCGGCATGTCCACGGCCTCCTGCGCGTTCATGCCGTAGTCAATGGCGTTGATCATTGTCAGCAGCACCGCCGTGATAATGCGGCTGCCGCCCGGAGTGCCCACCACCATGACCGGCTTGCCGTCCCTCATGACGATGGTCGGGCTCATCGAGGACAGCGGCCTCTTGCCCGGGACGATCGAATTGGCCTCACCCTGCACCAGACCGTACAAATTCGGCACACCGATCTTGGCAGTGAAGTCGTCCATCTCGTCGTTCAGCAGCACGCCGGTCTTGGCCGCGGTCACCTTGGCGCCGAACCAATCGTTGAGGGTGTAGGTGACCGACACCGCGTTGCCGTCCTTGTCGGCGATCGAATAGTGCGTGGTGTTGCTGCCTTCGTGCGGCGGCACGCCCGGCTTGATGTCCTTGGACACGCCGGCCTTGGCCGGGTCGATCACGGCGCGAACCTTCGCGGCGTAGGTCTTGTCGAGCAGGCGCTCGAGCGGATTCTTCACGAAGTCGGGGTCGCCGAGGTAGCTGTTGCGATCGACGTAAGCATGGCGCATCGCCTCGATCTGGTAATGCACCGCCTGCGCGGAATGGTAGCCAAGCTCCTTCAGCGGATAGCCCTCGAGGATGTTCAGCACCTCACAGATCACGACGCCACCCGAGCTTGGCGGCGGCGCCGAGACCACGTGGTAGCCGCGATAATCGCATTCGACCGGCGCGAGCTCGCGAACCTTGTAATTGTCGAGATCTTCCTGGGTGAGCAGGCCCTTGCCGGCCTGGTTCGAGGCGACGATCGCTGCCCCCACCCAACCCCTGTAGAAGCCGTCGGTACCGCGCTTGCTGATCTCGCGCAGCGTCTCGGCGAGCTCGTGCTGCGCCAGCCGCTCGCCCACCTGGAACGGCTTGCCGTTGTTGAGAAAGATCGCGGCCGACGCCGGATCGTCCTCAAAATCCTTGGTCGCGGTCTGGAACATGCTGACGTCACCCTGATCCAGCACGAAGCCGTCCTCGGCGAGTTGCAGGGCCGGCGCAATCACGTCCGCGCGCTTCATCGTGCCGTATTTCTCGCGCGCATATTCCATGCCGGCCACCGAGCCCGGCACGCCGACGGCGAGATGTCCCTTGGTCGACAGCCCGGCGATGACGTTGCCGTCCTTGTCGAGATACATGTTGGCGGTGGCCCCCTTCGGCGCCGTCTCCCGGAAATCGAGGAAGGTCTTGCGGCCGTCGGCCAGCTGGATGGTCATGAACCCGCCACCACCGAGATTGCCGGCGGCGGGATAGACCACGGCCAGCGCGTAACCGACGGCAACCGCCGCGTCGACCGCGTTGCCGCCGCGCTTCAACACTTCGATGCCAACCTCCGTCGCGAGATGCTGCGCCGAGACCACCATGCCGTTCTCGGCGGCGACCGGGGCAACCGATGCCGCGCGAGCGGGAGCAGCGGCGATGACGCCGATCGAAACCACCGCGGCGACGATCCTCCGCGCGCGCAACGTTGAATTTTGCATGGAAGCCTCCCGGGACCTACGCCGACTCTCGCGGCCTTATGATGCGACCTTGGCGCGCGAACCTAGCAGGCCGCTCGCGTGCACACTATAGGCCCGCGCTGGCCTCACCGCCCACCCGCAGCCGGCTGTGGCGTCTGCCATAGGCCGCATAGATCACCAGTCCGATCGCAAGCCACACCGCGAGCCGTATCCAGGTGTCGAGCGGCAGGCCGAACATCAGGAACAGCGAGGTTCCCGCGGCAGCCGGCGCCACCAGCCAGATCGCCGGCGCCTTGAACGGGCGCGGCAACTCCGGATCGCGGACGCGCAGCACCAGCGTTCCGATCGACACCACGGTGAATGCGAACAGCGTGCCGATCGAGACGAGCTCGCCGACCAGCCCGATCGGCAGCAGCCCGCCGAGAATGGCCGCGACGGTGCCGGCGAAGATGGTCGAGACATAGGGGGTCTGGAAGCGCGGATGGATCTTCGCAGCAAAGCCCGGCAACAACCCGTCATGCGCCATGGCGCGGAAGATCCGCGGCTGCGCCAGCAGCATGATGAGGATCACCGACGTCAGCCCGAACAGGATGCCGAGCTTGATGAAGGGACCGAGCCAGCCGATGCCGACAGCATCGATGCCGACCGCGATCGGATCCGGCACGCTGAGCCGGTCATACGGCACGATGCCGGTCAGCACGAATCCAACCGCAACATAGAGCGCAGCGCAGATCACGAGCGAGCCGAGGATGCCGATCGGCATGTCGCGCTCCGGCCGCTTCGCCTCCTGCGCCGCGGTCGAGATCGCATCGAAGCCGATATAGGCGAAGAAAACCACCGCCGCGCCGCGGACCACGCCAGACCAGCCGAATACGCCCGGACCGGCATTCGGCGGGATCAGCGCGCCGTCGGGATTGCTCGCCGTCACCCAGTTCGCCAGCGAGACCGAGGACGCCGCAGTGGCGAGAAACAATGCGATCACGACAAGCTTCACCACGACAACGAATCCGGTGAAGCGCGCGGACTCGCGAATGCCGACCACCAGCAGCGTGGTGACGAAAGCAATGATTGCCATCGCCGGGATGTTGATGACCGACCCGGTCGACGACCAGGTGCCGGTGTTGACGTCGTAGGCGAGCGGCGCCGAGGTGAATTGCTGCGGCAGGTTGATGCCGAAATCGCGCATGAAGCTGACGAAATAGCCGGACCACCCGACCGAGACCGCGATCGCACCGACGGCATATTCGAGGATCAGGTCCCAGCCGATGATCCAGGCGATCAATTCGCCGAGCGTGGCATATGCGTAAGTATAGGCGCTGCCGCAGATCGGTACGGTCGACGACATCTCGGCGTAGCACAATCCGGCGAACGCGCAGGCGACGGCGCCAAGCATGAAGGAGAGCGTAACCGCGGGACCGGCATTCGCAGCAGCCGCGTGCCCCGTCAGCACGAAGATGCCGGCACCGATGATGCCGCCGATGCCAAGCGAAACCAGTTGCAGCGCCGAAAGCGAACGCTTGAAAACCGGCGTCTCCGCGTCGCCGTCGGCGCGCGCCGCCTCCCGCAACAGCTCGGAGGTCGATTTTCGATCCCAGAAGCCGGCCAGGGTCTCTGTCACGTCAAATAGCCCTCCGCCGCCCGGGTCCGGCGGGACCCGACACGATCGGCGGAACTATAACGCGCTCACGGCACCGTCGTTCGCATGCGAGGCAGCAGCCGGCACGCTTATCCACTGCCAAGCGTGGTGCGGCGCCCTATTGGCAGCGATGGCGGCGACCATCGCGTCCGAGGAAAGTGCCGGACGCCGGATCGAATGAACGGTAGCGCGTGCAAGAGGAGGCAACGGGCGGCTCCGCGGGCATGGCGCCATAGGCGTTCGCCGGGTTGCCGCCGTGTTGCGCGGCCCGCTGGGCTTCACCCCATGGCGTCAGGGCGCCCCCGTTCAGCGCGCTGCGTCCGGGGTATTGTGACTCGAGCAGGGCCGGCTCGGAAATCTGGGCAATGACAGGCGAGAACGTCATTCCTGCGAGCAATATGGCGGCTGCAACCGACCTCAATCGGGACATGCGACCACTCCCATCGATCAATCAAAACATGTCGAAGGCCGGCCGAGCCGCCCCAAGCCGATATGGTGGCGGCGCCTTGCCGGGCACAGGGGCCACCGCCTCACGATGCTGCGAGCCGGCCGTGGCTCGCAGCTCAGCGCACGTCGGGCCGCGGGTCGGACACGAACCCATCGCGGTTCGGCATCTTGACGGCGGCGAGCGACTTGGCGTCGAGCACGGCATTGGCGGGGACGACGCCGTTGAGGCTGAGGATGTAGGCGGAGACCGCGTAGACGTCCTCATTGCTCAGCGACTGCGGCGCATTCTGCGGCATCGCACGGCGAATGTAGTCGAACAACGTCGAGGCATACGGCCAGTAGCTGCCGACGGTGCGGATCGGTTTTGGGCTGGCCAGCGTGCCCTGTCCACCGACCAGACGGTCGCCGACACTGCCCTGCCCGTTGTCGCCGTGGCAAGCCGCACATTGCTCGGCGAACACGGTGCGGCCGCGCTCGACACTTCCGCTGCCGGGCGGCAGGTTGGAGCCGTCGCGGCCGATATCGATGTTCCAGCCGGCGATCTCGGCAGGCGTTGCCGGACGTCCGATGCCAAAGCGCTCCTCGGCCTGCGCAGCAGCCGCGAGCATCGCAAGCGCGCCGACCAGCAGCGCGGGACTGAGCTTACGCCTGGCCATTGGTCACCTCGCCATTTGCGTCGATGCGCCAGGGCCAGATCGCGTTGTTGTGGTAGAATGAGTTGAGGCCCCGCACCGCCACCAATTCCGCCAGCGTCGGCTGCACGTAGCCGGTCTCGTCGATGGCGCGGCTCTGGATCACCGCTGGTGTGCCGTCCCAGTGCCAGGGCAAGCGGAAGCGCGTGAGCGCGCGCGTCAGGACCGGTTCCTGGAGCTCCGCCTGCTGCCAGCTCTTGCCCTCGTCGAGCGAAATCTCGACGCTCTTGACCTTGCCGTGACCGCTCCAGGCGATCCCGGTGATCTCATGAAAACCCTTCGTGGTCAGCTTCTGCCCGCCGGATGGCCGCGTGATGATCGACTTGGCTTCCATATAGAAGGTGAATTCACGCGACGTGCCGTCGGGCATCGGGTCGGTGTATTTCGAGGTCTCCTCGCGCGAATAGGCCGGCTCGGCCGTGACCTTGAGCCGGCGCAGCCACTTCACATTCATGTTGCCCTCGAAGCCGGGCAGCAAGAGGCGCAGCGGATAGCCCTGCTGGGGACGCAGCCGCTCGCCGTTCTGGCTGTAGACCAGCATGGCGTCGTCGAGGCACTTCTCGATCGGGATCGAGCGCGTCAGCGCGGCGACATCGGCGCCTTCGGCGACGATCCACTTGGCGCCGGCCTGCAGGCCGGCCTCATCCAGCACCGTCTTCAGCGGCACGCCGGTCCATTCCGCGCAGCTCAAGAGGCCGACGAGGTCGGACGCCGTCTTCCCGTAGGGCTTGGTGTAGACCGGGTTGCCGGAGCATTCGAGGAAATGGATGCGCGACTGCGACGGAAAGCGGCGGATGTCCTCCATCGTGAACACCAGCGGGCGCTCGACCATGCCGTGCAGCATCAGCCGGTGTTCGGCCGGATCGATGGTCGGCACGCCGCCGTGGTGACGCTCATAGAACAGGCCGTTCGGCGTAATGATGCCGTCGAGCTCCTGCAACGGCGTCCGGCCCGAGGCGGAGATATATTGTGGCAGCGTCTTCGAGATGTTCTTGACGACGCCTTTCTCGTGAACCGAGGGCGTGCCGTAAGGCTGGCTTCCCATCGCCTCGCCGGGCGCTTTCATCCATTCCGGCACGTTGGGCGGAAGATTCTTTCCCTGTTCGGCAAGCGCAGGAGAACCGGCAACTCCCGCCATTGCGGAGCCTCCGGCCAGTGCCGCACCCGCCTGAAGGAATCGCCTGCGAGACGCCTCTCGCACGCGCTTGTCCGTCGTGTGTTCGCTCATCGACGTTTTCCTCTGACGTTACGAGGGACAGCCTAACACCAAACGCGACGAGCGAGGCAATAGCCCGGCACGCAGAGCTGCATCGACGGCGCGCGACGACAGACAACCGCTTCGAGCGAGCGGATGCGGGGACGAGCAGCATTGGTGACCAGGGCGGGGACATCGATGGAGATCGACCGCGCGTGGCGACCGATGCTCAGCGGCCTCTGCCTGCGCAGCCGCTCACATCCGTTCGCCGGGCAATCGACTGGCTTGCTTCACCCAGGCGGTGAATTGGGCCTCGTCGAGCTCGTCGTTCTCGTGAATGTCGAGATAGCGCGTATGCTGCTGCTTCGACTCGCCCGGCGGCACGGGACGCAGCGACGAGCCGCGGAAAAAAGCCACCTTGATGTAGCGCGTGAAGACATGGATGCCGAGAAACCAGCCTTCGCCTGCGATGCCGTAAAGCGGCGAATTCCACTTCACCGCCTTGTGCACGCCGGGGATCGTGCGCACGATGAGCGCGTCAAGCCTGCGCCCGACCTCGCTCTTCCACCCCGGCATCGCCGCGATATAGGCCTGCACGGGCGCGTCACCAACGCCCTTCGCGATCTGCGGATTGCCGCCTGCGAGCAGGCGCGGCTTTGCAGCCCCACGCGTCGCTGGCACCTTCTTTGCTTTCTTCGCCGATTTCCTGGGCGTCTTGCCAACCATGGTGCCTGCTCCCACCGGCTCACGCATCGCGTGCGACGCAGCGCGCGCCCTCTCGACCCGGATCATATGACCGCGCGTCCAAATTGTCGTCAGTGACCGTGCGTGTCGATCACCGGCGGCGTGCCGTGGGTGTGGAACGACTCGATCGTCTTCAACCCCCACGCCTGACCCTTCTTGCGCTCCTCCTCGGTCCACACGATCGGCTTCCAGTCCGGCGCGAGGATCAGGCGGGCTCCGGCATTGGCGACCTCGACACGGTTGCCGCCGGGCTCATAGACATAGAGGAAGAAGGTCTGCTGGATCGCGTGCTTGTGCGGCCCGGTCTCGATATGCACCCCGTGCTCGAGGAAAATATCCGCGGCGCGCAGGATCTCCTCGCGGCTGTCCAGGGCATACGTAACATGATGGAAGCGGCCGCGCTTGCCGTAGTGGTCGCGCGTATAGGCGAAGTCGTAGCTCTTGTTCGACATCGTCATCCACATCGCCGCTTCGGTGCCGTCGTTGAGCACGATCTGCTCGGTGGTGCGGCATCCGAGGTAGGTCTCGAAGAACAGGCGATTGGCCTTGATGTCGACCGCGAGGCAGTTGAGATGGTCGAGCCGGCGGACGTTGACACCGCGCGCCGGAAAACGCTGCGCCTGGTTCTTCAACGCAGGCTTTAGCCCGGCCGGTGCCTCGTACCATTCCGTCTCGTAATAGAGCTCGATGACGTGGCCATCGGGATCGCGGCAGCGGAAGGCCGGTCCCTGCCCCATGTCGCCGTCGATCCAGCCGATGTCGAAGCCCGAGCCTTTCAGCGCGGCGACGCGGCGCTCGAGCGCCTGCGGACTGCGGGTCCGGAACGCCATGTGTTCCATGCCAGAGGTTTTCGATGCAGTCAGCTTCAGCGAATAGCGCTCATAATCGTCCCAGCCGCGCAGATAGACCGAGTCGCCTTTTCGGCCGCTGACCGTCATGCCCATGACATCGACGAAGAACGTCAAGCTCTCGTCCGGTTTCGGCGTCAGCAGCTCCATGTGCCCGAGATGAGCAAGATCGAAGATCGGTTCCGGCTGCATGGGACGGTCTCCTCACACGAGGCCACCGACGTCGCTCCGCTCGGGTTCGCGCCGGCGCATCGATTTGTACTAGTGTACAAAGGATTAGGTCCCGTCAACAAATTAAGTTGGCGCCGACAATCGCGGCCCGCGTTGCGCGCCGGCATCCGTATCTAGCCCTTGGCCGCCATCACCGGCGTCGCGCCGCCGCGCGGCCGGGACATGGTCGCCGACACGGTCAGCGCGACGGCGAGCGCGCACACCATGCAGAGCTTCATCCGCGCCGTGCGGCGATCGGTCATCGGCAGGACGAAGAAGAACGCGATTGCCAGAACGAGAAGCGCATTCACGAGATAGTACATGGCCGAGCCCTCTTGTTGCGGTTCGACAAGATGGCGGGCACCCGCGCGGCATTCCGTGGCCGCAATCACATAGTGAAGCTGCGGTCAGGCCACCGAGACGGCCTTCTCGCGATGCGCGGACAGCAGCCTGCGGATTTCGACATCCGGCACCGGCCGGCTGAACAGGTAGCCCTGCATCTCGGTGCAGCCGAGAATGCGAAGCATGTTGCGTTGCTGCTCGGTCTCGACACCTTCCGCGGTCGTCGTCATGTCGCTCGCGGCGGCAATGTTCACGACGGCCTGGACGATCGTGGACGACGCGCCGGTTCCGGCAAGATCCTTGATGAAGGCGCGGTCGATCTTGATCTTGTCGAACGGAAAGCGCTGCAGATAGCTCAGCGACGAATAGCCGGTGCCGAAATCGTCGAGCGCGATGCGCACGCCGAGCTCGCGCAGCTGATGCAGGATATCGAGTGCGGCATCGTCGTCGCGGATCAGCACGGCCTCGGTGATCTCGAGCTCGAGCCGCGCGGGCGCGAGTCCCGACGCCGCCAGCGCGGCGGCGACGTTGAGCGCCAGCGTCTGGCTCTTGAACTGGATCGGCGACACGTTGACCGCAACATGGATATGATCCGGCCAGTTCACGGCTTCCCGGCACGCGGTGTTGAGCACCCAGTGCCCGAGATCGTTGATCAGGCCGGTATCCTCGGCGACCGGGACGAAGTCCGCGGGCGAGATGGTCCCGCGCTCGGGATGGCGCCAGCGCAGCAGCGCCTCGCAGCAGCTGACCCTGCCGTCCTCGAGGTGAAGCAGCGGCTGATAGTGCAGCTCGAAGCTGCCGTCGACGATGGCCTGGCGCAGCTCCAGCTCCAGACTGCGCCGCGCCTTGGCGCGCGCGTCCATGCCGGCCTCGAAGAACCGGTAGGTGCGGCGGCCGTCGCTCTTCGCGCCATAGAGCGCGAGGTCGGCGTTGCGCAGCAATTGATCGAGGTCGAGCCCATCGGTAGGCGCAACCGCGATGCCGATGCTGGCGTCGGTCGTGATCAGGTGCCCGCTGCAATCGATCGGCTGGCGAATGCTCTGGTAGATCGCGGCCAGCAGCTGCATGGTCTGGGTCTGATCACGGACCGCGGTCTGGATCACGGCAAACTCGTCGCCGCCGAGCCGCGCTGCGACATCGGTTTCCCCGAGGCAGGAGCGCAGACGATCGGCGATGGCCCTGAGCAGTTCGTCGCCGATCTGATGGCCGAGCGCGTCGTTGACGGCCTTGAACTCGTCGATATCGATATACATGACCGCGAGCTGGTCATCCGGCCTGATCGCTCTCAGCGCCTGCTCGAGGCGCTGGCGAAACAGCACACGATTGGGCAGATCGGTGAGCGCATCATAGTGCGCCATGTAGGCGATCTTGTTCTCGGTGCGCGTCCGTTCGGTGACATCCTCGATGGTCGCCACCCACCCGCCCCCCGGCAGCGGCTTGTTGACGATCTCGATCGCGCGCCCGCCCGGCGCCTCGGTCAGCTGACGGGTCGCCTTGCCGAGCTTCACAGTGCGGATGATGGCGTTGCAGAACTCGTCGACGTCGCCGTCGAACGAGCCGGTCTCCTGCCGGTGCGCGATCAGCCGCTGCATGGTGCAGCCCGGCTTCGCCACATCGGGCGAAAGCCCGAACATATCGATGTAGGGCCGGTTGCAGATGATAATGCGCGCCGATGCATCGTAGAGCACGAGCCCCTGCGGAATGTTGTTCACGGCGGTCATGAGATTGCGACGCTCGGTGGCGAGCCGCTCGTCCGAGATCTGATGTCGCTTCAGCAGCAGGAAGACGATCACGGCCATGATCGCAAACGCCGCCATCAGCAGGCCCTCGCGTTCGCTCCACTGCGCGGTCGCGCTTCCGAGCAGGCTGCCGACGAGCAGGCCGGCACAGAACGCCAGCCCCTTGGTCGAGCCGACATCGGCATTCCCTGAATTGCGGTGTTCGATGCGCACGCTGATCTCTCCCGGGCGCGGCATCGTTACGCAGCACAAATGGAAAGGTCGTTACAAGTCGCAGTTAGCAATCGGTTACACGATACCTGGAGCCACGACGCAGCACTTCGCGCCGAACCTCCGTAAACCTACGGAGCCGCCGATGCACTCCTCCGACATGGTGAATGCCGCATTAACGGATGAATCGTGAAACAAGCGCGGCTGTGCCGGAAAGCGACGATTTCGCCGCCGGTGCGCCCGACCGCGCACAATCTCACGGCACGATAGAAACAAATCGTCACCGGGAAGGTGTAGATTTAGCCGATGCCGAACCCCAGCGATTTAACGGTTTTTCCAATCCCGGGCGGGCATATTGGTCCGGACATTTGGATTTCGAGAACGAGCCAGGCTGCAACTGTGACACCTTTCGGACGTGTGATCTCTGTGCGCGGCTCGCAGGCTCGGGTGGGGCTGCTGGCGGGCGGCCAGATGCAACTTTCAGAAATGCGCGCGACCGTCGGCCGGTTCGTCAGCATCCGCTGTGCGAGCTCGGTCATCGTCGCCATGATCACCGAGGTGACCTGCGAGAACCTGCCGGCGTCCGACGAATACATGGCGACCGCCTCGGTCGATTTGCTCGGCGAAATCCTCGGCGGCGACCGTCCGAAATTCCAGCGCGGCGTCACCCACTATCCGACCATCGGCGACAGCACCGACCTGATCACCAACCAGGAGCTGCGTACGGTTTATGCGCCGAGCGGCTCGGACCAGATAAATGTCGGCACGTTGCAGCAGGATCGTTCGGTCATCGCCTATGTCGACGTCGAGGAAATGCTCTCCAAGCACTTCGCGGTGCTCGGCTCGACCGGCGTCGGCAAATCGACCGGCGTGTCGCTGCTGCTCAACGAAATCCTGAAGTCGCGGCCGAATTTGCGCATCTTCCTGCTCGACGTCCACAACGAATACGGCCGCTGCTTCGGCGAGCGCGCGCAGGTGCTCAATCCGCGTAACCTGAAGCTGCCGTTCTGGCTGTTCAACTTCGAGGAGATCGTCGACGTGCTGTTCGGCGGCCGGCCCGGCGTGCCCGAAGAGCTCGACATCCTCGCCGAAGTGATCCCGATGGCGAAGGGGATCTACACCCAGTACCAGAACTCCGACCGGGTTGGTCTCGGGCTGAAGCGCGTCGACCCGAAGCAGGTCGGCTACACCGTCGATACGCCGGTGCCCTATCGCCTCGTCGACCTGATCTCGCTGATCGACGAGCGCATGGGCAAGCTCGAGAACCGCTCCTCGCGCATCATCTATCACAAACTGATCTCGCGCATCGACGCGGTGCGCAACGATCCGCGCTACGCCTTCATGTTCGACAATGCCAATGTCGGCGGCGATACCATGGCCGAGGTGATCAGCCATCTGTTCCGCCTGCCCGCCAACGGCAAGCCGATGACCATCATGCAGCTCGCCGGCTTCCCGGCCGAGGTCGTCGATTCCGTGGTGTCGGTGTTGTGCCGCATGGCATTCGACTTCGGGCTGTGGAGCGATGGCGTCTCGCCGATGCTGTTCGTCTGCGAGGAAGCGCACCGCTATGCCTCCGCGGACCGCAATATCGGCTTCGGGCCGACCCGCAAGGCGGTGTCGCGCATCGCCAAGGAAGGCCGTAAATACGGCGTCTATCTCGGCCTGATCACCCAGCGTCCGGCCGAACTCGACGCCACCATCATCTCCCAATGCAACACGCTGTTCACGATGCGGCTTGCCAACGACCGCGACCAGGCGCTGCTGCGCTCGGCGGTGTCGGACGCCGCCGCCAATCTGCTGTCGTTCGTGCCCTCGCTCGGCACCCGCGAAGTGCTGGCGTTCGGCGAAGGCGTCGCGCTGCCGACCCGGCTGCGCTTCAAGGAGGTGCCGCCGCACCAGCTGCCGCGCGGCGAGGCCACCATCGCGACGGTGCCGTCGGTCGCCGCCGGCCATGACATGCATTTCGTGAGCGCCGTGCTGGAGCGCTGGCGAGGCGCCACCTCGCATCGCGACAGCCCGAGCGGCGATGCCAACTTCAATGCTCCGCCGCAGGCGCCGCGCACCATGGCGCCCGCCGAGGCGCCGATGCTGCAGCCGTCGCTGGGCCTCGATCCGGATCGCTTCTCGCTGCTAAAGAAGCCGCTGCGCTAGCATCATTCCGTCAGGGCGCCGATGCGTCTTGCGCCTAACCCGTCATCCTCTATGGTTTCCCGTGACGCCGCATCCATGCGGCATGCCGGAACCACCTCATGACGCAGCCGACCGCAAATCGCTTTCCGACGCCCGCTCTCGACAAGCTCCCCGAAGATATCCGCGCCCGCATCCTGGCGGTGCAGGAAAAATCCGGCTTCGTGCCGAACGTATTCCTCACTCTGGCCTACAGGCCCGACGAGTTTCGCGCCTTCTTTGCCTATCACGATGCGCTGATGGAAAAGGACTCCGGCCTCTCCAAGGCCGAGCGCGAGATGATCGTGGTCGCAACCAGCGCCGCCAACCAGTGCCAATATTGCGTGATCGCCCACGGCGCGATCCTGCGCATCCGCGCCAAGAGCCCGGAGATCGCCGACCAGATCGCGATCAACTACCGCAAGGCCGACATCACGCCGCGGCAGCGCGGCATGCTCGATTTCGCCATGAAGGTGAGCCGCGCCGCCGAGGAGGTCTCGGAGGCGGACTTCGCCGCGCTCGCCGCCCATGGCTTCAGCGACGACGACGTGTGGGACATCGCCGCGGTCGCAGCGTTCTTCGCGCTCTCCAACCGGCTTGCCAACGTCACCGGCATGCGGCCGAACCCCGAGTTCTACATGCTCGGCCGGCAACCGAAGTAGAGGGCGCCTTGGCAGACTGGAGCGAGATCATCCTGCGCCTCGGCGCGGCCACCCTTGCCGGCTGCGCGATCGGGCTCGACCGCGACCTGCGCGGCAAGCCGATCGGCCTGAAGACGCTCGGCCTCGTCAGCCTCTCGACCGCCACGGTGGTGCTGCTGGCCCTGCACGCCGTCCAGCCCGGACAATTTACCGATGCGGTCAGCCGCGTGATCCAGGGCGTGCTGACCGGCGTCGGCTTCCTCGGCGCCGGCGTGATCGTGCGTCAGGGCGACCGCTCTCAGGTCCACGGCCTGACCAGTGCCGCGTGCGCGTTCTTCGCCGCATGCGTCGGGATCGTCTGCGGCGCCGGGCACTGGCCGATCGCCCTCACCGCGCTTGCGCTGGCATTCCTGTTGCTGACATTCGGCAGGCGGACCGAGCGGTGGCTGCACCACGCGCTCGGCGGCAAGGACTATCCGCACAATTCGGAGGCCGTGCCGCCTCAGTCGTCGGAGGCCGGCCCGCACCAGCCCGGCAAATAGACCGCGTCCTTGCCGCGGCCGAGCGCCAGACCTTTCTCCAGCGCCTTGGCGAAATTGTTCTCCACCGTCTTGCGCGGGATATGGCGGCGCAGGAAATCGGCCCACAGGAATTCGCTGAACGGCGTCGTGTCCTTGGCGAAACCGCCGGCCCGGCGCATCTCGCCGGCGAGGCTGCGGAACGGATCGTCCTTGAGGTCCTTGATCGATTTCGGAATGTCGCGGAAGTGGCAGCGCTCGCCCTTCGAATTGTATGGATAGACCCAGCGCTTGTTGTCCATCACGCCCCAGAACACGTCGCGCTCGACCATCGTCAGGTCACCGATCACGGTGACCAGGATGTCCTTGACGCCCTCCTCGTGCAGCGCCCGCGCCATGTGATGGTGATCGACCACGTAGTAGCGATCGTCGGGCCCATGGACGACCGGGATCATGTGCTTGCCCAGCAGTTCGGCGCGTTTCTTGTCCGAGCTGTGCTCGCGCCAGCGCTTCCGCTTCTCCTTCACCTCCTGCATGCCGACCGTCATCTGGGTCGGTCGCAGCGACAGGATCGGGACCGGTTTGACGTAAGGCTCGCGCGTATGGGCCATGAATTGTACTCCAGTTTGACCGGCACTCCGGAATGGGTTCCATTATGACATGATGTCACAGGCAGGCGAAAGAGCCGGTTCGGCGGGATGGCTTTGAGAGCAAGCGAACGCGCGAAGGCACGCACGGTCCGACTCGGCAACCGCGAGGTCGTGACCGAGGGGCTGGAGCTCAGTTTCTGGGCGGACATCAGCCATCGCTGCATGACGGCATCCTGGCCCGCCTTTATTGGCGGTGCAGCATTGGTGTTCATCACCTTCAACGCCGTGTTCGCGCTGTTCTACTGGCTCGGCGATCATCCGATCGCCAACGTGCCTGACGGCCAATATATCGACTACCTCTATTTCAGCATCGAAACACTCTCGACCGCCGGCTACGGCGACATGCACCCGCAGACCCATTACGGGCACTTCATCGCCGCCATCGAGCTGTTCACCGGCATCTTTTCGATGTCGCTGATGACCGGGCTGATCTTCGCCCGCTTCTCGCGGCCGAGTGCGCGCCTGCTGTTCGCCGACAACCCGGTGATCTCGGATCATGAGGGCGAGCGGACGCTGATGATCCGTTTGGCCAACGAGCGGCACAACATCATCGCCAACGCCACCGCGCGGCTATGGTTGTTCAAGAACGACCTCAGCAAGGAAGGCATGGCCTATCGCCGGTTCTTCGAGCTGCCGCTCGCGCGCAGCGAGAGCCCGGCCCTGGCACTGAGCTGGACCCTGTTTCATGTGATCGACAAGGACAGTCCGCTGTACGGCCTCAACGCGGAAGACCTGGAAGCCATCAACGCGGGGCTGGGTCTCATCGTATCGGGCTATGACGACGTTGCAGCGCAAACCGTGCACGCGCGAAAATCCTACGAGCATTCCGACATCCGCTTCGGGCATCGCTATGCCGAGATCCTGCGCGCCACCGACGACGGCCGTCTCAAGATCGACTACAGCCGGTTCCACGAGACCATCGAAGCATGAATACCACCTCTGCGGGTATCAAGATTTTAGGTGTGAAACGCGCCGAACATGCTACACATGAGGGCGACGCGACCGGACTGACAGCAGTGAAGACGCAGCGGCCAATTTCCTCGGATGACGAGCACGTGGTGCTCAAATTCCGGCCGCGCACCTCGGCGCAGCCGCCCGGCAAGCGCGCGGACCCGATCCGATCGACCCGCCCGGCTTCCGTCGCTCCTGTTTCCGTCGCCAACGACCTCTCCCGCTACGAGAAGCCGCGCGAGGAGCCGGATGATTTCCGCCAGCGCATGCTCGCCAACATCGCCGCCTTTGCCTTCACCGTGGCGCTCACCGCGATCGGCATCTGGCTTGCCATGAGCATCGCCGATTTGCGCAAGACCCAGGATTGCGTGCTGATGGGCCGCCGGGATTGCGCCAAGATTACGGTGATGCCGCGCAGCTAGGCGGGCCGGAACCGTGCCCAAAAACCGTCCTCGCGCGGCCGGCCAAGCTCCATTGAACTAACGGCCCTGCTCCGATATACGGGCACACGACTCCTGGCAGCAGCAATAGGGCATTCCGGGGCAACGCGCCCGCCTCCTCCGAGCCGACCCGGAATTACCTTCAATATATCAAAGGCTTAATGATGTCCTCCACATTCGAGCAGATCGCCAACATTATCGCGGAGACCTGCGACATCCCGCGCGATACGATCAAGCCGGAGAGCCACGCGATCGACGACCTCGGGATCGACAGCCTCGACTTCCTGGACATCGCCTTTGCTATCGACAAGGCCTTCGGGATCAAGATGCCGCTCGAGAAGTGGACCCAGGAGGTCAACGACGGCAAGGCCACGACGGAGCAGTACTTCGTGTTGCAGAATCTCGCCGACCGCATCGACGAGCTGGTTGCGGCCAAGAACGCGGGCACGGGCTCAGCCTCGTAATCACCCGTCATGCAGCTTGAGACTTTTCAGCTGATCGATCGGATCGTCGACCTCAACCTCGACGCAAGGACCATTGTCGTCGAGGCGGATGTCCCGCCCGACAGCCATTCGGTGTTCGCGGGGCATTTCCCGGGCTATCCGATCATGCCCGGCGTGCTGCTCACCGAAGCGATGGCGCAGAGCTCGGGCTGGCTGATCCTCGGTCTGACCAAATTCGAGCGCATGCCCTTCCTTGCCATGGTCAAGGAAGCCAAGATGCGCGGCTTCGTCAGCCCCGGCTCGACCCTGACGATCGACGCCAAGATCGAGCATGAAGGTTCAGGCTTCACCGTGACCTCGGCGAAGGTCCGCGTCGGCAAGGAGCTCAAATGCAATGCCGAGCTGACCTTCCGTCATATCCCCTTCCCCAGCCCGCACTTGCGCGTGCACATGGATGCCATGGCCAGCAAGATCGGGTTTCCGCAGCAGGCGATGAGTAATGGCTGAAAAGGAAGTCTGGATCACCGGCGTCGGCCTGCTCTCCTCGCTCGGCGAGGGACTGGATGCACATTGGGAGGCGCTAGGCGCCAAGCGCGTCAATGCCGACGAGAAGCGCCTCGCGCCATACGTGATCCATCCGATCGCCCCCGTCAGCTTCGACGCCCAGATCCCGAAGAAGGGCGATCAGCGTCAGATGGAAATGTGGCAGCGCATCGGCACCTATGCCGCCGGCCTGGCGCTCGACTCCGCCGGCGTCAAAGGCAATCAGGAAATCCTGTCGCGGATGGACATGATCATCGCAGCCGGCGGCGGCGAGCGTGACCTCAATGTCGACCTGGCGATCATGAACGCCGATGCGCAGGGCAAGCTGCCGCCCGCCCTGCTCAACGAAAAACTGATGAACGAGCTGCGCCCGACGCTGTTCCTGGCGCAGCTCTCCAATCTGCTCGCCGGCAACATCGCGATCGTTCACGGCGTGTGCGGGACATCGCGCACCTTCATGGGCGAGGAGGCCTCGAGCATCGACGCCGCGCGGATCGCGGTCGCGCGGATCGGCGCCGGGCAGAGCGACATCGCGCTGGTCGGTGCCGCGCATAACGGCGATCGCGGCGACCTCTTGATGCTCTATTCGTTCGGCGACTTCGCCCTCAAGGATCAATACGCCCCGGTCTGGGCCCGCAGGAACCATCCGGGCTTCGCCATCGGCTCGGCCGGCGCATTCCTGGTGATGGAGTCGCGCGAGCACGCCGAGGCGCGCGGCGCCAAGCCGTACGCCAAGCTGACCAAGGTGGTCGCCGACCTTGCCAAGCGCAAGCAGCCCGGCGCAGTGACGCAATCGCTGCGGGCGATGTGGCCGCAGCTCGGCGTCAGCAACGACAACGCCATGCTGATCACGGGTGCGACCGGCGCTGAGCCTGCGACCAGCGAGGAGCGCGCGTTCCTGGGTCAGCATCCCGGCCTTGCGGTGCGCGCCACCGGAACGACGTTTGGGCACACGATGGAGGCCCAGTTCCCGCTCGGGCTCGCGCTGGCCGCCCTGTCGATCTCGCGCGGCGCGCTCTACCCGGCCAACGACCCGACCGGGCTGGAGGTTGAAAAGACCGAAGCGCCAACCCAGATTGTCGTATTGGGGGTCGGCCACTGGCAGGGCGAAGGCATGGCGCTGGTCGAGGCCGTCAGGTAGAGCATGCTCCGGAAAAGTGCGACGCGGTTTTCCGGAAATATCATGCTCAAATGAACAATTGAGGCGCGATGACTCTCATTGCGCTTTCAGTCCGGCGCAAGCACCGACGGGGACACCATGACAGCACCACGCGATAAATTCGGCCGACCGATCGTTGTCGTGACCGGCATGGGAATCGTGACGTCGCTCGGCGGCGGCAAGACCGACAATTGGAAGCGCCTCACCGCAGGTGAGTCCGGCATCAAGACCGTGACACGCTTCCCGCTCGACAGCATGAAGACGACGATGGCCGGCGCCGTCGATTTCGTCACCGTCGACCCCTTCTCCTCGACCAGCCTGTCGCAGCGTCTGGCCGAGATCGCGGCTGAAGAGGCACTGGAGCAGTCCGGCATCGGCAGCAAGGGCGACTTCCCCGGCCCGCTGTTCCTGGCGGTCGCGCCGATCGAGACCGAATGGCCGCAGCGGCTCGAGGTCGCGCGCGACGTTCCGACCAAGGACTTTGGCATCATCGAATATCTGGCGACCTGCAGCGGCGGCAAGTTTGCGCACTTCCACCGTCGCTTCACCTTCGGCTCGGTCGCGCTCAGCCTCGCCGAGACCTTCGGCACCAAGGGGTCGCCGATCTCGCTCTCGACGGCCTGCGCCTCCGGCGCGACCGCGATCCAGCTCGGCGTCGAGGCGATCCGCCGCGGCGAAACCGATGCGACGCTGTGCATCGCCACCGACGGCTCGGTCAATCCCGAAGCCATGGTGCGGTTCTCGTTGCTCTCGGCCCTCTCGACCCAGAACGACCCGCCGCAGGCCGCCTCCAAGCCGTTCTCGAAGAACCGCGACGGTTTCGTGATGGCCGAAGGCGCCGGCGCGCTGGTGCTGGAGAGCTACGATGCCGCGATCGCCCGCGGCGCGCGCATCCTGGGCGTCGTCGCCGGCTGCGGCGAGCTGACCGATTCATTCCACCGCACCCGCTCGGCGCCCGACGGCAAGCCGGCGATCGGCTGCGTGCGCAAGACGCTTGCCGACGCGGGCATGGAGCCTGAGCAGATCGACCACATCAACGCGCACGGCACCTCGACGCCGGAAAACGACAAGATGGAATATCTTGCCACTTCGGCAGTGTTCGGCGAACACACCAAAAACATTCCGGTGTCGTCGAACAAGTCGATGGTCGGCCACACCATCTCCGCCGCCGGTGCGGTCGAGGCGATCTTCTCGCTGCTCACGCTCGAGCATCAGCGGATCCCGCCGACGATCAATTACGAGGTGCCGGATCCCGCGATCCCGTTCGACGTGGTCGGCAACAAGGCGCGCGATGCCAAGGTGACCGCCGTGATGTCGAACTCGTTCGGGTTCGGCGGGCAGAACGCCTCGCTGATCCTGACGCGCGAGCCGGCGTAACGCCCTCGCCTCATCAGATGAAACGCCTGCTCCTTCGCACCAGGGCGCACCTGCGCGACGCCGCAAAGCCTGTGGCCAACGTTGCCATTGGCGCGCTGACGACCGGCCTCTTGCGCACCACGCGCTATTTCGATCCGGAGAAGACCGCAAAGTTCTTCGGCCACGCGGCGCATTTCATCGGCCGGCGGCTGCGCGAGGATCGCATCGGCCGCGAGAACCTCACGGCCGCCTTCCCGGAGAAGTCGCCGCAGGAAATCGAGGAGATCCTGACCGGCGTCTGGCACAACCTCGGACGCATCGGCGCCGAATTCGCGCATATCGACCGCATCTGGGACCATGATCCCCGGAATCCCGACAAGCCAGGCCGCGTCGAATTCTCGGCGCGCAGCAAGCAGTTGTTCGACCAACTGCGCGATGACGGTAAACCGGCACTGTTCTTCGCCGCGCATCTCGGAAACTGGGAGCTCTCGCCTATTGCTGCCGCCGCGCACGGCCTCGACGCCACCATCCTGTTCAGGCGGCCGAACATCGAAGCCGCCGACCGCGCCATCGAGCGCATCCGCGCCGTCAATTTGGGCACGCTGGTCCCGGCCGGCCGCGACGCCCCGCTCAAGCTGGCGCAGGCGCTGAAGAACGGCCAGCATGTCGCGATGCTGGTCGACCAGTATCTGACCAACGGCGTTCCCGTCACCTTCTTCGGCCGCAAGACCACCGCGAATCCGCTGTTGGCGCGGCTGCGCCGCCAGATCGACTGCCCGATCCACGGCACGCGGATCATCCGCCTGCCCGACGGCCGCTTCCGCGGCGAGGTCACCGAAGAAGTCAAACCGGTGTTCGATGCATCCGGTCAGATCGACATCCAGGGCACGATGCAGGCGATCACCGACATCGTCGAGGGCTGGGTCCGCGAATATCCGGATCAATGGCTCTGGCTGCACCGGCGCTGGCGGTAACGCCCTCGCATTGGAACGCGCGAAGGCGCGTCACTTCCCGGTCTTCACGCGCGTCCACAGCCGGTTGATGATTCGCTGCGTCGCCGGATCGCGTGCCGTGATCACGAACAACTTCTTCTGCATCGCCTCGTCGGGATAGATGTTCCTGTCGTTGAAGATCTTCGGATCGATCAGCTTCTGGCTCGCCAGATTGCCGTTGGCGTAGGACAGGAAGTTCGAATTCTTCGCCGCGACCTCTGGACGATAGAGGTAGTTGATCAGCTCATAGGCCTCCGCGACGTTCTTGGCATCTGCGGGGATCGCGAGATTGTCGAAGAACATCTGCGCGCCCTCTTTCGGGATCGTGTAGCCGATCTCGACGCCGGACTTGGCTTCCGCGGCCCGACTGCGCGCCTGCATGATGTCGCCGGACCATCCGACCACGAAGCAGATCTCGCCTGAGGCTAATGCGCTGAGATATTCGGACGAATGGAATTTGCGCACATAGGGCCGGATCTTGGTAACGAGATCGGCGGCCTTCTCGAGGTCAGCCTGCTTGGTCGAATTCGGGTCGAGGCCGAGATAGCTCAGCGCCGCCGGCAGGATGTCGTCGGCGGAGTCCAGCATGTGGATGCCGCAATCCTTGAACTTGGCGAGGTTCTCCGGCTTGAACACCATGTCCCAGCTGTCGATCTTCGCGTCAGGCCCGAGGATCTTCTCCGCCATCTTGACGTTGTAGCCGATGCCGGTGGTGCCCCACATGTAGTTGGCGCCGTAGTTGTTGCCGGGATCGTAGGTCGCGAGCTGCCCGGTCACGACAGGCCACGCATTGGCGAGGTTCGGCAGCTTCGACTTGTCGAGCTTGAGGAACACCTTCGCAGTGATCTGGCGCTGCAGGAAGTAGCCGGTCGGCACCACGACGTCGTAGCCCGACTTGCCCGCTAGCAGTCGCGTCTCCAGCGTCTCGTTGGCGTCGAACGTATCGTAGACCACCTTGATGCCGGTTTCCCTCGTGAAGTCCTCGAGGACTTCAGGCGCCATGTAGTTCGACCAGTTGTAGAAGTTGACCGTGCGCTCCTCCGCACTGGCGGACGCCGCGAACAACAGAGCCGAGGCGATCGTACCGACGAGGCCGACGAGACGACGGTTCTGCTTCTGCATTCTGGTCTACCTCTTGCGACGATGAACGGCGTCGGACAACCGCTCAAGCGCGGTGTCGAGTGTCGAATCCTTCTTGGCGAAACAGAACCGCACCACCGACGTCACCGCATCCTGCTCGTAAAACGCCGACACCGGAATAGCCGCGACCTTGTAATCCCTTACAATTCTCCAGCAGAATTCCGCATCGGTCTCGTTGAGCCCGAGCGGCGACAGATCGACGGTGAGGAAGTAGGTCCCCTGCGACTTCAGCACCGGAAAGCCGATGCGCTCGAGTCCTTTGGTGAGACGGTCGCGGCTCCGCGCCATGTCCTTGCGCATGTCGAGGAAATAGTCGTCCGGCTTGCCGAGGCCGTACGCCACCGCCGCCTGCAGATTGGGCGCCGTCGTGAAGGTGAGGAACTGGTGTACCTTCGCAGCGACGCGCAGCAGCGGCGGCGCGGCGCAGACGAAGCCGATCTTCCATCCGGTCAGCGAGAAGATCTTGCCGGCGCTGCCGACCTTGATGGTGCGATCGCGCATGCCCGGAATCGTGATCAGCGGGATGTGCTCGCGGCCGTCGAACACGACGTGCTCCCAGACCTCGTCGCAGATCGCGACGACGTCGAACTCCTGGCAGTACCGCGCCAGCAGTTCGAGGTCCTCGCGAGGATAGACCACCGCCGCCGGGTTGAGCGGATTGTTGAACAGCACCGCCTTGGTCTTGTGGTTGAAGACGCTGCGCAGCATCTCCTCGTTCAGCCGCCACTCCGGCGGCTCGAGCCGCAGCAGGCGCGGAATGCCGCCGGCCTGGCGGATGATCGGCAGATAGGAATCGTAGACCGGCTGGAAGCACACCACCTCGTCTCCTGGCTCGACCAAGGAGAGGATCGAGGAGGTCAGCGCCTCGGTGCCCCCCGAGGTGACCATCACCTCGGTCATCGGATCGAGCTTGAGCCCGTGCCAATGGCCGTAATGCGATGCGATCGCCTGACGGAGCTCGGGGATGCCCATCATCGACGGATACTGGTTGTAGCCGTTGATGGACGCGTCCGCGGCGGCCCGGCGGATGTCCTCCGGTCCGGGATCGTCAGGAAAGCCCTGGCCGAGATTGATGGCGTTGTTGTCGCGCGCAGCCTGCGACATCGCCTCGAAGATGGTGACGGGAAGGTCCGCGAAGACCTTGTTCATGGAGGTCATGTCGGGGATCAGCCGCCCGTTTTGGTCGGCAGGCCCGCCGCCTTCCAGCCGATGATGCCGCCCGCCAGATGCTTGTCATAGGGCAGACCTGCAGCCTGGGCAGCCAGCGAGGCGGTCACCGAGCGCTTGCCGGAGCGGCATGCGAACACCACCTGCTTGCCTTGCGGATCGGGAATCGCCGCCGGATCGAACGTCGACAGCGGCACCACGGCGCCATCGGGATAGGCCTCGACGGCAACCTCATTGGGCTCGCGGACGTCGACCAGGAGATAGCGGCCCTCCGCTATGCCCTTCGACACCTCGTCCGGAAACAAATCTTCCACCTTGTGGTCCGCCACGGAAATATCCTCCCGACTATCCGATTGGCGAGCGTCGCGCGGCTCGCCGGTCCGGGCCGCAAACTCGCCCCTTGCGTCGAGAAAATCAAGCGCCCGAAACGGGTTAGATGTCGCGCGGAAATGCCGGGTCGTGCCCCCTAGATCGTGACTTGCGTACCGACCTCGACCACCCGCCCGGTCGGGATCTGGAAATAGTCGGTGGCGTCGTTCGAGGACCGGCTCAGCGCGATGAACAGATGATCCTGCCAGCTTGGCATGCCCGAATGCGCCGCCGGCTTCAGGGCACGGCGGGACAGGAAGAACGAGGTCGACATGATGTCGAACTGCCAGCCGAGCTTGCGGGCGATCGCCAGCGTCTTCGGCACGTTGGGTTGCTCCATGAAGCCGAATTTCAGCGTCACCTTGGAGAAGGTTTCGGTCAGCTGCTCCATCCGCACCCGCTCGGACGGATCGATGCGCGGCGTCGGCGCGGTCTCGATGGTGAGGATGACGTTCTTCTCGTGCAGCACCTTGTAGTGCTTGAGGCTGTGCATCAGCGCGGTCGGCGCGCTGACGGGATCGCTGGTCAGGAACACCGCGGTGCCGGACACGCGCTGCGGCGGCCGCTTCTCGAGCATCGCGACGAGATCGGCGAGCGGAAATTCAAGCTTGCGCGACTTCTCGAACAACAGCCGGCTGCCGCGCCGCCAGGTGTACATCACCACGATCATCGCCCCGCCGAGCGCCAGCGGTACCCAACCGCCCTCGAACACCTTGAGCAGGTTGGCGGCCAGGAAGGTGATGTCGAGGAAGAGGAACGGCGCAACCAGCGCGGCGGCGGCGATCGGTGACCATTTCCAGACCCGCCAGATCACCACGAAGCCCATCATCGCCGTCACCACCATGGTGCCGGTCACCGAGATGCCGTAGGCCGACGCCAGCGCGCTCGACGAGCGGAACATCAGCACCAGCACGATGACCGCGATGAACAGGAAGCGGTTGATGCGCGGCATGTAGATCTGGCCGGAATGCGCTTCCGAGGTGTGGCGGATTTCGAACCGCGGCAACAGGCCGAGCTGGATCGCCTGGCGGGTCAGCGAATAGGCGCCGGTGATGACCGCCTGGCTCGCGATCACGGTCGCCATGGTCGCGAGCGCAACCATCGGGATCAGCGCCCAATCCGGGAACATCAGGAAGAACGGATTCTCGATCCCCTTGGGATCGCCGATCAAGAGCGCACCCTGCCCGAGATAGTTGAGCGCCAGCGACGGGAGCACGATGAACAGCCAAGCGGTCTGGATCGGGCGTTTGCCGAAATGGCCGAGGTCGGCATAGAGCGCCTCCGCACCGGTCACCGCGAGGAACACGGCACCGAGCGTGATGAAACCGATCACGCCGTGATGCAGCATGAACGACACCGCAAGGATCGGGTTGAGCGCGTGGAGCACCTCGGGATGCCGCACGATCTGCGGCAGCGCCGCGATCGCGATCACGGCGAACCAGACGCACATCACCGGGCCGAAGAAGGCCGCGACGCGTGCGGTGCCGCGCGACTGCACCGCGAACAGGGCGACCAGGATCACGACCGTGAGCGGGACGACATAGGGATCGAATGTCGAGGTGACGAGCTTGATGCCTTCGATTGCGGACAGCACCGAGAGCGCCGGCGTGATCACGGCATCGCCGTAGAACAGCGCGCCGCTGATGATGCCGAGCAGCACGATGGCAGCGCCCCCTCTAGTGGCCGCGCGCTGCGCCAGCGCCATCAGCGCCAGCGTCCCGCCCTCGCCATTATTGTCGGCGCGCAGGAGGATCACGACGTATTTCAGCGTCACCACCACGACCAGCGCCCACAGGATCAGCGACACCACGCCGAGCACCGCATGAATCGTCACACCGCCCTCGCCGCCGGCCGCCGCGACGACGGCTTCGCGCAGCGCGTACAGCGGGCTGGTGCCGATGTCGCCATAGACGACGCCGATGCTGCCGAGCATCAGCGCCTTGAAGGTGGCGGTTGAATGCGCCTCGCCATGGCCATTTGCCGCGGGCGTTTCCGCCGCGGTGATCGCACTCTCGGATGACATGGGAAGCTGCGCCTCTGTCTTTTGCCGCACCGCACAATGCCCGGATGCAGGCCTATACTCCCGGCAGGAATGCATAGGTTAGCACGGATTCAGGCCTCCACTATGCGTATCACGCATAGATCACGGCTTTTCAACGCCGGAATTCGCTGTTTGCTCAAATAGTTACCTGGGTACCGACTTCAACCACCCGGCCGGTCGGGATCTGGAAATAGTCGGTCGCATCGTTGGCGGAGCGGCTCATCGCGATGAACAGGTGGTCCTGCCACTGCGGCATGCCGGACTGCGCCGACGGCTTCAGCGAACGGCGCGACACGAAGAAGGAGGTCGACATGATGTCGAACTGCCAGCCGAGCTTGCGCGCGACCGCGAGCGCCTTCGGTACGTTCGGCGATTCCATGTAGCCGAAGCGCAGCCGCACCGCGGTGAACTTGTCGCTGACCTTCTCCATGTTGACGCGCTCGGAAATGTCGACGCGCGGCGTCGGCGCGGTCTCGATGGTCAGGATCACGTTGTGCTCGTGCAGCACCTTGTTGTGCTTGAGATTGTGCAGCAGCGCGGTCGGCACGAAGCTGGGGTCGCTGGTCAGGAACACCGCGGTGCCCTTGACGATATGCGGCGGCCGCTTCTCCAGACTGTGGATCAGGTCGCGCAGCGGCACCTCGATGCGCCGGGTCTTGGCGATCAGGATCGCAGCGCCCCGGCGCCAGGTCCAGATCATCGTCGCCATCACGACGCCGAACAATAGCGGCACCCAGGCGCCCTCGAACAGCTTCAGCAGATTGGCGCTGAAGAAGGTCATGTCGACGATCACGAACGGCAGGATCAAAGCCGCGGCCGACGCCACGCGCCAGTTCCACAGCTTCCAGATCACGATGAAGCCCATGATGCCGTCGGCGACCATCGTGGTCGAGACCGCGATCCCGTAGGCCGAGGCGAGCCCGCTCGAGGTGCGGAACAGCAGCACCAGCAGCAGCACGCCGATCAGCAGCAGCCGGTTGACGCGCGGCAGATAGATCTGCCCGGCATGGGTCTCCGAGGTGTAGCGGACCTCGAAGCGCGGCAGCAGCCCGAGCTGCACCGCTTGGCTGATCAGCGAATAGGCGCCGGTGATGACCGCCTGGCTCGCGATCACCGTCGCCGCAGTGGCAAGCCCGACCAGCGGCAGCAGCAGCACCTCCGGCACCATGCGGTAGAACGAGTTCTCGATCGCGGCGGGATCGGACAGCACCAGCGCGCCCTGCCCGAAATAGTTCAGCAACAGCGAGGGCAGCACGAAGAACAGCCAGCCGGACTGGATCGGCTTGCGGCCGAAATGCCCGAGATCGGCGTACAGCGCCTCGCCGCCGGTCACAGCGAGGAACACCGCGCCCAGCGTCACCAGGCCGACGGTGCCGTGGGTCAGCAGGAACTGGAGCGCGTAATAGGGATTGATCGCCGCCAGCACCGAGGGCTCGTCCATGATGTGGGCCAGCCCCATCGTCGCGAGCGAGGCGAACCACAGCACCATCACAGGTCCGAACGCGGAGGCGACGCGGGCGGTGCCGGTGCGCTGCACCGAGAACAACACGACCAGGATCAGGATCGTCAGCGGCACCACATAGTGCTCGAGATGCGGCGTGGCGAGCTTGAGGCCTTCGACCGCCGACAGCACCGAGATCGCCGGCGTGATCATGGAATCGCCGATGAACATCGAGGCGCCGACCACACCGAGCGCGAGCAGCGGCCAGCTGCGCCGCCCGATCGCGCGCTGACCGAGCGCCATCAGCGAGAGCGTGCCGCCTTCGCCGTTGTTGTCGGCGCGTAGCAACAGCAGCACGTATTTGGCGGTGACGACGGTGAACAGCGCCCACAGGATCAGGCTGAGCACCCCCAACACCATGATGCGGGTGACCGGCTGGCCGTGCGCGGCGCCACCGACCGCCTCGCGGAATGCATAGAGCGGCGAAGTTCCGATGTCGCCGAACACCACCCCGATGCTGCCCAGCGTCAGAGCCCAGAAGCTGGAGGTGGCTCTGCCGCGCCCCTCCTGGGCCTCGGTGGATGAGACGCTGACAGCCATAGCGAGGTTGGAACGCCCGGTCGGTTGATTTTGATCCGCGCGGCTATCGACGCTTCCGTACCGCCTGTCAACCAACCAACACGGCTAGCTTGACGGTAGCATCGTATTTGCGGCTACGGCTTCAGATCCGGCGGCAGTGGCGGATTTTCCCGCATCAACGTGATGGTCACGCGACGGTTCGCCGGCAGCGTCGGATCGTCGGGAAACAGCGGCTGGCCGTCTGCCTTGCCGGAAACCGCGAAGACGTGCGACGGCGGCAGGCCTTCCCGCTCCAGGATCTGCCGCACCGCGTTGGCGCGGTCGGCGGACAGGTCGAAGGCGTCGTAATCGCTGCGCGCCGGCACGAAGCCTGCGGCTGTATGCCCCACGATCGCGACCCGCAGCGGCGTCGCCTTCAACGGCGCGGCAAGCTTCTGGATCAGCCGGCGGGTGCGCTCATACGGCTCCCTGGAACCGTCGGCGAACATCGAGCGGCCGTCCTGATCGACGATCTCGAGGTTGAGGCCCTCCTTGGTCTCCTCGAACATGATGTTCTTGGAGATCTCGGTCAGCTCCGGCATGTCCTGCAGCGCCTGCCGCAACGAAGCGGAGGCGAGCGCGAATTCGCGGTCGATCTTCAGCCGCGCGCCGTTGAGCTGGCTGCGCTCCTTTTCGTCCGGCGTCGGATTGGCCGAGGAATCTTCCGGCGAGATGTGCTCGACATTCTTCAGCTTCGGCCGGGTCGGCAGGCCGTCGGACTCGACGATGCCGGAGTAGCGCACAGTGGTCTGCACGCCGAAGGCGTCGCGCATCGAGCCCGCGACGATCTTCAGCTTGTTGTTGTCCATGGTCGAGAACGCGACGAGCATCACGAAGAAGCTCATCATCAGGCCCATCAGGTCCGCGAAGGTCACGAACCAGCCGTGACCTCCACCGTGAGCGTCGCCGCGTTTTTTCTTGGCCATTGTCGCGTTTTTTTCCGGCTGCGTTTCCCGAAAGCGCCGGCCGATCAGGCCGGAACCGGCTCGCCTTCCTCGTGGCGATGCTTCTCCGGCAGATAGGCCAGCAGCATCTCGCGCACCAGCGCCGGGCTCTTGGAATCGCGGATCATCAGGATGCCGTCGATGATCAGCGTGCGGTTGGTCTCCTCGTCGAGCAGCTTGCCGTGCAGCTTGTCGGCGATCGGCAGGCAGAACAGGTTGGCGACCAGCGCGCCGTACAGCGTCGCGAGCAACGCGGTCGCCATGAACGGGCCGAGCTTGGAGGGGTCGGTCATGTTGGCGAACATCTGCACCATGCCGATCAGCGTGCCGATCATGCCGAACGCGGGCGCGCAGTCGCCGATCGCGCGATAGATCTTGCTGCCCTCGTCGAGGTGCATCAGGAAATTGTCGCGGTCGCGTTCCAGATTGTCGCGGATGAATTCGAGATCGTAGCCGTCGGCGACATAGCGGATGCCCTTGGCGAGGAACGGCTCGTCGGTCTCGACCTTTTCCAGGCCGACCGGGCCCTGCTTGCGGGCGATCTCGGCGATGCGGGCGAGCTCCTCGACGAGGTCGCGCGCCGACAGCCGGCTCATCGTGAAGGCGAACTTGGCGCCGAGCGGCAGACCATGCAGCATCACGCCGAGCGGAAAGCGGATCATCGTCGCCGCGATCGAACCGCCGAAGATGATGATCATGGCATGCTCGGAAATGAACATGTGCAGGTCGCCGCCCATGAACATCATCACCGCGATGACGATGATGCCGGCCAGCAGCCCGGCGCCTGTCATGATATCCATGAAAAACTCCAACGCGAACGCAACCCGCCTGTCCTGGACGGCGCGCAGCCCCGGGGCGGGCCGCGTGGAAAAACCCTAACGTTAATGCGCTTAAGGACGCGTTACCGAATTTGGTAGGGATAACAACGGGTAAACGCCGGCAATTTCGCGATGTCGTTGAAGATGTTGGCTTTCTGCCCGGACCGCCGCCGCGCCATGCGCAAAAGGCCTCCCCGTAGAACAACGGACATGAGATAGCTTCTGCCAGAGGAAACCAACCAGCGAGCAGGACAGGATGAAGGCGGTCGTCGTCGAGCAATATGCACCCATCGATCGGATCGGGCTGAAGGAGATCGCAACCCCTGACCCCGCCGCCGGACAGATCCGAGTCCGGGTCCACGCCGCGAGCATCGGCTTCGTCGATGGGCTGAAGGTCGAGGGCCGCTACCAGACCAAGGATGCCCTGCCCTTCACACCCGGCGCTGAATTCGCAGGCGTGGTCGATGCGGTCGCGAGCGATGTCACCGGTATCGCGCCGGGCATGCGGGTGATGGGCGCGGCGCGCTCGGGCGCGCTGGCCGAACACATCGTGGTGCCGCCCGCCGCCGTCGAGATCATGCCGGACGGATTGTCGATGGAAGCCGCGGCTGCCTTCCGCACCAACTATCTCACAGCATTGTATGCGCTCGCCGAGCGCGGCGCGCTCAAAGCCGGCGAGCAGCTGCTGGTGCTGGGCGCCGCCGGCGGCACCGGTGTCGCCGCGATCCAGGTCGGCAAGCTGCTCGGCGCGCGCGTCGTCGCCGCGGCCTCGACCGAGGAGAAGCGCAACTTCGCCGCAAGCTTCGGCGCCGACGCCGTGGTCGACTACACCAAGCCCGAATGGCGCGACGCGCTGAAGGACGCAACCGGCGGCCATGGCCCCGACGTGATCTTCGATCCGGTCGGCGGCGAGGTCTCGCTGCAGGCGTTCCGCTCGATCGCCTGGAATGGGCGCCATGTCGTGGTCGGCTTTGCCGCCGGCCAGATCCCCGCTCTGCCGTTCAATCTGCCGCTCCTGAAAGGCGGTATCCTTATCGGCGTCGACGCCGCCCAGATCGCGCGCCGTGAGCCCGAAGCGCAGGCGCGCGTGATGACGCAATTGTCGGCGTGGCTGAACGAGGGCCGATTGCCCCCCGTTGTCGGCAAGGTGTTCGCGTTCGACGATTTCCGCGCGGCATTCACGACGATGCAGACCCGTGCCGCGCTCGGCAAGATGGTGGTGCGGATCGGCTAGACGAACCACGGCAGGCATTGCGTCTGGTCAGTCGAACGATGAGAGAAACGCATCCTGCCCGCTCAAGGCCAACTCCTCGAGGCGCGCAGCAAGCTGGCCGCGGATTTGCCGCTTCACCGTACGAAATCCCGGCTGAGCGGCAAGGCTCCTTGCCGCAGCGATCGATCCGGCTTGCAGGTCTGCCCCCGCGCAAACCGCATCAATGATCCGCTGATCGAGGCACTGGCGCGTGTCGAGCACGGCGCTCGTCAGCGTCAGACGGCGCAACAATTCCGGCGAAAGCTCATGGCGCATCACTTCGAGGGGCCCCACCGGGAACGGGATGCCGGCCTGCGCCTCGGTCATGCCGAGCTTTGCGGCCGCGCTGTCGACCGCGAGACGATAGTCGCATCCCAGCATGAGCACGAAGCCGCCGCCTAGCGCATGGCCATTGACTGCCGCCACGACGGGAACAGGAATCGCCAGCAGGCGCGCGAGCATGCGCGTGATCGCGCGCACCATGGCATGGCGCTGCTCGCGCGCGTAGCGCGCAAATGCCCGCGTATCGACCCCCGCCGAGAACACCTGACCGGCGCCGGTGAGCACTACGCCGTTCGCCGGGCCGTCCGCGGCAGCCGCGGCAAATGCCTGCTCAAGCGACGCGATCGCGTCGAGATCGAGCGCGTTGACCGGCGGCCGATCGATGGTCAAGAGCAGCGTTTCGCCGGTCCTTGATGTGACGACAGTCATTTCATCTCCGATTGGCCATCATGACTTATGATAGACTATCATGGGAAAGCTCACGCGACCGAACGTCGAGTAGAAAGGGAGACACATGCAGCTGCTTCGAACACCGGACGAGCGCTTCGCCGAACTTCCCGGATTTGCCTTCGCGCCGCGCTACGTGGAGATCGGCGCGCTGCGTATGCACTATCTCGACGAGGGACCGAAGACCGCCCCGGTGGCGCTCTGTCTGCACGGCCAGCCGACCTGGGCCTACCTCTATCGCAACATGATCCCGGCGTTTCTGGCCGCGGGCTTGCGCGTCCTGGCGCCGGACTTGTTCGGCTTCGGCCGCTCCGACAAGCCCGTCGACGAAGACGTCTACACCTTCGATTTCCATCGATCCTCGGTGATGTCCTTGATCGAGGCGCTCGACCTGCGCCGCGTCATGCTGGTGTGCCAGGATTGGGGAGGGCTGATCGGACTAACGATACCGATGGACATGGCGGATCGCTTCGATCGACTGCTGGTGATGAATACGATGCTCGGCACCGGCGACGCGCCGCTCGGCGAGGGCTTTCTTGCGTGGCGGGCCTTCTCCAATCGCAGCCCGGACATGGACATCGCGGCGTTGATGCAGCGCGCAGTCCCCGGTCTCGCAGACAAGCAGGCCGCCGCCTATGCCGCCCCCTATCCGGACCAGCGGTACAAGGCCGGCGTCCGACGCTTTCCCAACCTGGTGCCGGACCGGCCCGATGCCGGCGGCGCGGCGCTGTCCCGGCGCGCGCGGGACTTCTGGTCGCAGCAGTGGAGCGGACAGAGCTTCATGGCGGTCGGTATGAAGGACCCGGTGCTCGGGCCGCCGGTGATGAACGGGCTGCGGCAGGTGATCCGAAACTGTCCGCCGCCGCTCGAACTGCCCGATGCCGGACATTTCGTGCAGGAAGCTGGCGAAGTCATCGTCGTGGAGGCGCTGAAGAGCTTTGGTCCGATGCGCTGAAGCGCACAAATATCCGCGTTCTCGCGACATGATTTGCCCGAGGTTTTGCTCGTCGTTTCGCCCTCAATTGAGCAGAGGGCGCAGGGAAAGCCGGGTGCCGATCGCACCCATGGGCCCCGAGCAAATGGGTAGAAGCTCGGGGGTAGGACCACAGGTGTAACCGGAAACAACCCGGCTTTCCCTGCGCGATGGGCTGCGGCTTATACGTGCTCTCCCCGGCGAGACCAGGCTTTGTTGTCACCGTCTTCGCCACGCGCACCGCGCGATGTGAAGAGACACCTGCCATGAGGGCGTCAGGACCACACGACTTCACCGTCCGCCTCATGCGCACTCGTCAGTTGCGCATTCGGCGTCCACCGCATCTCGACCCGCGTTCGTGACGATCGCGAAGCGCCCCTCGATCGGGTGAGACGAGCAGACCGTACACTAAGTTGCACTTCTGATAAAGCGAAATATTTTACGCGTGGGGACTTGACGCGTTTCCACTCAATTGCCTCGTCGGGCAACTCAGCGGCAGGAGGCCAATCCATTCCTTCGTCATTCCGGGGCGCACCTCCTGGCGCGAGCCCGGAATCCATTCATCCACAGAACCTGCGTCCCAACGGATTCCGGGTTCTCGCCTACGGCGAGCCCCGGAATGACGAAGGCGGGATCTGCTTCGTCGGATGCCGGCGGCAAATATCACACGTTATTGTCGGCGGGCTTCGTGCTCCCTACCGTTTGCCGAAAACGGTGGCGGGTGGAAAATGCAGGACATGCTGACGCATCTTGAAAAGCTTCGCACCGATGCTGCGGAGTGCGCCCTGATCCGCGACCTCACCACGGACATCCAGAAGCGCGAACTGTTCGCCAAGCTCGCCGAGCATCTCGCGGCGCTCGCGGCGGAGGTTGAAAAGGCCATCGCCGCGGCACGCCAGGACGGCTTGCGCGACGGCACATGAAAGCCGCAGCGGGTCGCGGGAACCAACGGCACCGCGGCGCATTGTCATTTCGCCCGTCGGTTGAGCCATCGCGTCCGGCTTCGTGTTGGTATACTTCTCCGCCGGGTGCTATTTGGGCGGCATCTGTTACGCTTCAGGACCCTTTCGTTTGGCACAATTTGCACAACCAGCATTCAGCAACGCGTCCCGCTCGCGCGGGCGGACCAGCGCCGCCAGAGACGCGCAATGAAGACGGACAAGGCCATCTGGTACGTCTCGTTCGCGATGAGGAATCCCGACGCCGGGCACCATCGCTTCGCGCGCCAGACCCGCACCTTCGCATCCGAGCAGGATGCCAAGGCATTCGCGCGCAGCCTGCTGGTTCAGACGCAGGACATCAGCGCCGGCACGATCAACCCGCATATGCCAAGGCGTGTGATCGCGCCGGCGGCGATCACCGCCTGGGCCGGCGACAGCTGAGGTTTCCTCTTACAGAAATCGCGCAGGCGCGAACGGTGCTAGCGGAATCTCCGGCGGCTGGCCGCTCAGCAGCTGCGCGACCAGCCGGCCGGTGCGGGCCGAGCCGACCAGGCCGACATGGCCGTGGCCGAAGGCGTAGACCACGTCGCGCGTCGCACTGGCATGGCCAATGCAAGGACGCCCGTCGGGCATGCTCGGGCGGTGGCCGAACCAGGTCTTGATCCGCGATGGCGGGATATCCCGCGGCAGCTTCGGGAACATGCTGAACAGATGCTCGCGCAGGATCTCGGCGCGCTGCCAGTTCGGCTCGGCGTCGAGCCCGGCGATCTCGACCGTGCCGGCGGCGCGCAGGCCCTTGTCGGTCCAGTTGACGACCATCTTTGCATCCGAGGCCATCATCGAATTGCGCGGTCCGGATTCCGGATTCTCGATCATGACGTGATAGCCGCGCTCGGTTTCCAGCGGCAGCCGATCGCCGATCGATGCGGTCAGCTGCTTGGAGCGCGCGCCGGCGGCAACGACTGCCGCATCGCAGGCGATCTCGCCGCTCTCGCTGACCACGGCGACCAGCCTGTCGCCCGCAAGCCTGAGGCCGGTTGCCTTGGCAGCCACGCGCGCGGCACCGTGCGCGATCGCGTGCGCAGCGAGCGCCGCGACATAGGCGCCGGGATCGCGGCAGCGGCCCGCCTCCTCGACCACGACCCCGAACTTGTAGCGCGGATGCAGATCGGGCTCGCGCTGGCGCATCTCGTTTTCGTCGAGCTCCAGCCATTCGATGCCGACGCGCTTGCGGATGCGCCAGCCGAGATCCTTGTCGAAAGGCGCGCGCGACGGAAACACATGCATCACGCCGCGCCGTTCGATCAACTCGGGGACGCCGGCTTCCTCGGCGAGCTGCCGGTGCAGCAGCGGAGCGTCCTTCAGCAGATTGCGCATCGCCCGCGCGGTGGCCTCGACCTGCGCCTCGGTCCAGCTCGACAGCAGATATTTGACCAGCCACGGCAAAGCCTTCGGCAGATACGACCAGCGGATCGCGAGCGGCCCGAGCGGGTCCATCAAATAACCCGGCACCTTCTTCCAGGTGCCGGGTTCGGCCGGCGGGATCACCGAATGCGACGACAGCCAGCCGGCATTGCCACAGCTCGCGGCCTGCTGACCGCCGGGCTCGCCGGGATCAATCAGCGTGACGCGATGGCCCGTGCGCAGCGCTTCGATGGCACTGATCACGCCGACCGCACCGGCGCCGATGATCGCGACGTGACGGCCGGTGGACGGAGCCATTAGCGCGAGGCCTTTCTCTTGGGCATGATCTTGCTCGGAAAACCGCTACGCACTTTTCCGGATCATGCCTGTGGCACAAAATCCTTGCCGACCGACAGCGCGCGCTGGTCGACCAGGCAGTGCAGGATCGCGGGCTTGCCGGAGGCCAGCGCGCGCTCGAAGGCGGGCGCGAAATCCTCGGTGCGCTCGACCCGCTCGCCATGGCCGCCGAACGCCTTGGCGTAGAGTGCAAAATCCGGATTCTTGAGCTGGGTGCCGACGACGCGGCCGGGATAGTCGCGCTCCTGATGCATGCGGATGGTGCCATATTGCGCGTTATCGATGACGACGACGATCAGCGGCGCGTCGTACTGCACGGCGGTGGCGAACTCCTGCCCGTTCATCAGGAAGCAACCGTCGCCGGCGAACGCGACGACGACGCGATCCGGATGCTGCCGCTTGGCCATCACAGCCGCCGGCACGCCATAGCCCATCGAGCCCGAGGTCGGCGCGAGCTGGGCCGCGAAACTGTGGAAGCGATGGTGGCGATGGATCCAGCCCGCATAATTGCCGGCGCCGTTGCAGACAATCGCATCCTTCGGCAAACGATCGCGCAGCCAGGTCACGACCTCGCCGTATTGGAAATTGCCCGGCAGCTCGCGCGGCTTGTCGGTCCAGGCCAGATAATCCGTGTGCGCCTTCGCCGCCTCGCCCTTCCAGGCCGGCGTGGCCGATGGCTTCATGGTCTCGACAGCGGAGGCGAAGGCTGCGGGCGTCGCCTGGATCGCCAGCGCCGGCTGGTAGACCCGACCGAGCTCCTCGGAGCCGGGATGGACATGGACCAGCTGCTGGCTCGGTGTGGGAATGTCGAGCAGCGTATAGGACGATGACGGCATCTCCGACATGCGGCCGCCGATCAGGAGAATGACGTCGGCACCGGTGATGCGATCCCTGAGCTTCGGGCTCGGGCCGATGCCGAGATCGCCGGCATAGCGCGAGTGGTCGGCGTCGATCAGCGAAGCGCGACGGAACGAGGTCGCGACCGGGAGATCAAAACGCTCGGCAAAGCGCGCAATGCCTTTCGCCGCCTCTGCGGTCCAGGCAGAACCGCCGAGCACCACGATCGGCGCCTTGGCCGATGCGAGCAGCGCGCCGAGACGCTCGAGATCGGCCGGCGCCGGCCAGGTGGCCGCGGGCACGACCTTCGGCGCGTCGGCGACGGCTGCGGTTTCGGTCAGCATGTTCTCCGGCAGCGAGATCACCACCGGACCGGGCCGCCCCTGCAACGCGACGCGGAAGGCACGTGCGACCAACTCGGGAATGCGGTCGGGACGATCGATCTCGACGGCCCATTTCGCCATGGTGCCGAACACCGCCTTGTAGTCGAGCTCCTGGAACGCCTCGCGCTCGCGCATCCCGGTATCGACCTGGCCGACGAACAGGATCATCGGGGTGGAATCCTGCATCGCGATGTGCACGCCATGCGCGGCATTGGTCGAGCCGGGGCCGCGGGTGACGAAGCAGATGCCCGGACGTCCGGTGAGCTTGCCGTAGGCTTCCGCCATCATCGCCGCGCCACCCTCGGCGCGGCAGATCATGACGTCGATCGCGCTGTCATGCAGCGCATCGAGCGCCGCCAGATAGCTCTCGCCCGGCACGCAGGTGACGCGCTCCACGCCCTGCGCGACCAGCTGGTCGATCAGGATCTGGCCTCCGGTGCGGGCATTGCTTCTGGTCATGAGGGCTCCCTGCGGGCATTGGCGCGCCTTGGCGTCGCGCGGATCGTCGTCCCACGGGGGTATGATAGACCGAAATTTGGTGCAAGGCCGAAGCCGCGTCGCGAGGCCGCAGCGACGTCAAGCCATGCGATAGGCAATGGGCAACGCTATTCCATCGTCGATTTCCGCAGAGCAGACGATCGCCGCAGGGATCGCCGCGGCACGGCCGGAGCGCAGGACCACCGCGTCCGGTTGCCGAGCCCCGCCGCCGACCTCATACGGACGGATATCACGCTGCGGGCCACCGGCTCCATCGCGCAACGCGCCCTGCCCGACAACAACCTCCCGGTGCATTCTGAAGCCGGCCCATCGTCGGTGGACACAGCGTCGTGGTGATCGCGCGGCGGCGCCAGCCTGACAGGGCGTGCGCGGTGAAGTGATCCGCCGATCGATGTCGTCAACATCGAACACGCGCTCGGCGGCCGCGCCATGCCGACGTCTTGCAACGCGCGTGTGGCTGCTTCCATATGCAGAAAATGCCAATGTGCACGCTGACGAACATAGTGCGGGTCACGCGCACTACCGTACGATTACGGTGCGGCAAGCAACCGCTCGGCAGCTGCGGGGCTGGTTCGCGCGAATTTCGCCGCAGATCGTCGCCTTTCTCGCAGAATTCGACTGCGCTCGTCGCGTGCATCGCGCAATCAGCCTTGTGCCATCGCGCACGGCACATTGCATACGCTTCTTGATCGAACTCGAATCACATACGGTTCCATCGAAAATCAGCACATGCATTGCGCACATTGCACACCCTGCCGCGGCGGGACGTGCGGCTTCGTGCGACCTGTCGTAACCCCATTCAACTTGCGGAGGACTCGATGCTGGGAATCAAGAGCGTTGCAAGTGCAGTTACATCAGACAATTCTTACCGCCTGTTCGACGACATGCCGATCAGCATCATGCTCTGCGAGCTGGGCGATTTCAGGATCACCTACATCAACGAGTCGACGCGGCAGAATCTGAAGAAGATCGAGCATGTGCTGCCGGTGAAGGTCGACGCGCTGATCGGTCAGTCGATCGATATCTTTCACAAGAACCCGCAGCATCAGCGCCGGTTATTGTCCGATCCGAAGAACCTGCCGCACAAGGCCCGCATCACCATCGGCGGCGAGACGCTCGATCTCACTGTGACGGCGATGACCAATTCGCGCGGCCGCTACTCGGGGCCGATGCTGACCTGGGAGCTCGCGACCGAGAAGGCGCGGCTCGAAACCCAGACCGAACGGCTGTTGCAGATGCTCGACAACATGCCGATCAACATCATGATGTGCGACACCGACTTCAACATCACCTACATCAACCAGACCAGCCTCAAGACGCTCGACACCGTGAAGCATCTGCTTCCGGTGCGGCCGGACCAGATCCTCGGCAACTCGTTCGATATCTTCCACAAGAACCCGGCGCATCAGCGCCGCATCATCGGCGATCCCAAGAACCTGCCGCATGCGGCCAAGATCAAGCTCGGCCCGGAAACGCTCGACCTCAGGGTCTCCGGGCTGATGGACAAGCGCGGCAACTACACCGGCGCGATGCTGAGCTGGTCGGTGGTGACCGGCAATATCAAGCTGGCCGACGATTTCGAGAGGGACGTGAAGGGTCTTGCCGGGATGCTGTCATCGGCCTCGACGCAGATGCAGGGCACCGCCCGATCACTGACCACGACCGCCGAATTCGTCAATCAGCGTTCGGCGAGTGCAGCGTCCGCCTCCGAAGAGCTCTCCTCATCCGTCAACGAAATCAGCCGCCAGGTGACCGAGGCGAGCCGCATCGCCCGCATGGCGGTCGAGGAAGCGGAGAAATCCGACAAGTTAGTCGCAGGCCTCGTGACCATGGCGCAGAAGATCGGCGACGTCGTCGCGCTGATCAACCAGATCGCCGGTCAGACCAATCTGCTCGCGCTCAACGCAACGATCGAGTCCGCGCGCGCCGGCGAGGCCGGACGCGGCTTTGCCGTGGTCGCATCCGAGGTCAAGGCGCTGGCCAACCAGACCGGCAAGGCCACCGAGGACATCTCGGCACAGATCAACGAGATGCAGACCGCAACCGGCAACACCGCCACGGCGCTGAAGGCGATCTCGCAGGTCATCGTCCAGATCAGCGAGATCTCAACCGTGATCGCCAGCGCCGTCGAGGAGCAGGCCGCGGCCACCAAGGAGGTCACCGCGAACATCAACGGAACCACCAAGGCGATCGACGATGCCAGCAAGGCCGCCGAGAACGTGCTCGCGGCCTCCGGAGAAGTCGCCAGCAACGCCTCCGAGCTGGAAGTCCAGGTCGACAAGTTCCTCAAGAACGTGCGGGCGATGTAACGCCGCCGAGATCGCGCGCTTGCCTACAGCGAGCGCGCGATCAGGACCTTCATGATCTCGTTGGTGCCGCCATAGATCTTCTGGATGCGGGAATCGATGAACATCCGCGAGATCGGGTATTCCTGCATGTAGCCGTAGCCGCCGTGCAGCTGCAGGCATTCGTCGGCGGTCTCGACCTGCTTCTGCGAGCACCACCATTTCGCCATCGAAGCGGTGACCGTGTCGAGGTCGCCGGCGATCAGCCGCTCGACGCACCAGTCGACGAAGACCCGGGCGATCATCGCCTCGGTCTTGCGCTCGGCGAGCGTGAAGGCGGTGTTCTGGAACTCGATCAGCGGCTTGCCGAACGCGGTGCGCGCCTTGGTGTAGTCGGCGGTGATCTTGACCGCGCGCTCCATCGAGGCGACCGCGCCGATCGCGAGCGACAGCCGCTCCTGCGGCAATTGCTGCATCAGCTGCGCGAAGCCGTTGCCCTCCTCATTGCCGAGCAGGTTCTCCGGCGGCACCGTGACATTGTCGAAGAACAGCTCCGAGGTGTCGGAGGCGTGCAGGCCGATCTTGTCGAGGTTGCGGCCGCGGCGATAGCCCTCCGCGCCGGCTGTTTCGACGACGATCAATGAGATGCCCTTGGCGCCGGGTGCGCCGGTGCGCGCCACCACGATCACGAGATCGGCGGCCTGGCCGTTGGTGATGAACGTCTTCTGGCCATTGATGACGTAAGCATTGCCCTGCTTCTTCGCCGTGGTCTTGACGGCCTGCAGGTCTGAGCCGGTGCCGGGCTCGGTCATCGCGATGGCGCCGACCATCTCGCCCGACGCCATCTTGGGCAGCCAGCGCCGCTTCTGCTCTTCCGAGCCGTAGTTGAGGATGTAGTGCGCGACGATCGCGCTGTGCACGGAGACGCCGGTGGTCAGTTCCGGCACGGTGCTCTCGAGGTCATCGAGCACCGCCGCGTCATAGGCGAAGGTGGTCCCGAGGCCGCCATAGGCCTCGGGCACGCTCGGCAGCAATGCACCCATCTCGCCGAGCGCGCGCCAGGCCGAGCGGTCGACCAGCTTCTGCGCGCGCCATTTTTCGGCATGCGGCGCCAGGTCCTTGGCGAGGAATTTGCGGAACTGGTCACGGAAGGTGTCCAGCTCCTCGGTCATCCAGGACGATCGGTAGTGCATGTTATCCCCGTATCAGATGAGCAGACCGCCGCCGGCGACGATCACCTGACCGCTGATGTAGTTCGATTCCGGGCTGCAGAACAGATAGACCGCGTCCGCCGCCTCTTCCGGCGTGCCGCCGCGGCCGAGCGGGATCATCCGGCCCATCGCCTCCAGCATCTGCGGCTGCACCCCGACCTTGATGTCGCGGCCCGCGACGTCGATGGTCTTCTGCTGGGTCTCGATCGGCTGGGTCAGGCGGGTGTTGATCAGGCCGAACGCCACGCAATTGACGTTGACCTTGTAGCGGCCCCACTCCTTGCACATGGTGCGGGTCAGCCCGATCAGCGACGCCTTTGCGGATGAATAGCTCGCCTGACCGGCATTGCCGTAGAGACCGGCGATCGAGGAGATGTTGACGACCTTGCGGAACACCTCGCGGCCCGCTTCCGCCTCCTTCTTCGCCAGCACCCGGATCGGCTCGGATGCCGCGCGCATGATGCGGAACGGGGCGACCAGATGGACGTCGAGCATCGCCTGGAACTGCTCGTCGGTCATCTTCTGGATCGTCGAGTCCCAGGTGTAGCCGGCATTGTTGACGATGATGTCGAGGCCGCCGAACTGCTCGATGGCGCGGCCTACGAAACGATCGGCGAAGCCGGCCTCGGTCACGCTGCCATTGACCGCGATCGCTTCGCCGCCCATGGCCTTGATCTCGGCGACGACCGCGTTGCCCGGCTCGGCATCGAGGTCATTGACCACGACGCGCGCGCCCTCGCTCGCAAGCTTCAGCGCAATCGCCCGCCCGATGCCACGGCCAGAGCCGGAGACGAGCGCGACCTTTCCTTGCAGTTTCGACATGATCTCTCCTAAAGCGCGATGATCGCTTCGCCGGCGAGCTTGATCTCGCCGTGCTGGTCCTTGGTGGTGAGCGCGAGTTTCGCGCGCTGCTCACCGCCCTGCTCGATCAACTCGGTCACCATGCCTTCGCAGGTCAGCTGCGCGCCGAGCTGGGTGATCGCGGCAAAGCGGGTCGAGAACGAGCGGATCCGCGAGGGGGCGACCGCATCGGTCAGCGCCTGGCCGAGATAACCCATCACGAGCATGCCGTGCGCGAACACGTCGGGAAACCCGGCCGCCTTGGCGAAGTCGATGTCGACATGGATCGGGTTGTGGTCGCCGGAAGCGCCGCAATACAGCGCGAGGCGATGCCGGGTGATCGGCGGAAACTCCTTGTGGACGATGACATCGCCGACCGCGGGAACGCTGCTGCTCATGACGGCCTCGCATTGCGCACCACGATGGTGCGCGAGACATCGGCGACATGGACGCCGTTCTGGTTGGTGACCGGTGTATCGACCACGATCAGCGTCATCGCCCCGCCCTTCTTGTCGGTCACGCTCGTGACGCTTGGGCGGAACGTCAGGGTGTCGCCGACCACGACGGGCGCGTGATAATCGAAGCGCTGCTCGCCATGCAGCACCCGGGCGAGATCGATGCCGAGTGCGGTCAGGAACTCGAACGGGTCAGGCGCGTCCATCATCTCGAGGCAGAACAGATAGGTCGGCGGCACCGGCGCCGCCGCCCCATTACGGTAGACCGGGTTGGTCTCGCCGAGCGTATCGAGGAAGAAGCGCAGGCGTCCCGGCTCGACGCGCGCGGTCACCGGCTTGAATGCACGCCCGACGGCGGATTGATCGACCATGGGCGGCCTCAGGCACGTTCGTAGAGCGTGACGACGCAGGCGCCGCCGAGACCGAGATTGTGCTGCAGGCCGAGCCGCGCGCCCTCCACCTGCGTCGCCGCCGCGGTGCCGCGCAGCTGCCGGGTCAGCTCGTAGCATTGCGCAAGCCCGGTGGCGCCGAGCGGATGGCCCTTCGACAGCAGGCCGCCGGACGGATTGGTGACGATCCGGCCGCCATAGCTGTTGTCGCCATCGTCGATGAACTTGGCGGCCTCGCCCTCGCCGCACAGGCCGAGCCCTTCATAGGTGATCAGCTCGTTATGCGCGAAGCAGTCGTGCAGCTCGACCACGTCGAGGTCCGCAGGTCCGATGCCGGCGGCTTCATAGACCTTACTCGCGGCATCGCGCGCCATGTCGTAGCCGACCACCTGCATCATGTCGGAGGCGCCGAAGGTCGACGGCGTGTCGGTCGTCATCGCCTGCGCCGCGATGCGCACCTGCTTGTTGAGGCCGTGCTGGTCGGCGAATTTCTCCGAGACCAGGATCGCGGCGGCGCCGCCGCAGGTCGGCGGGCATGCCATCAGCCGCGTCATCACGCCCGGCCAGATCACCTGGTCGTTCATCACGTCGTCGGCGGTGACCTCCTTGCGGAACAACGCCAGCGGATTGTTCCTGGCATGGCGGCTCGCCTTGGCGCGGACTTTCGCGAACGCCGAGAGCGGCGTGCCGTATTTCTTCATGTGGCTGAGACCCGCGCCGCCGAAATAGCGCAGCGCCAGCGGCACGCCGGGCGCATCGACCAGTCTGTCGGCCGCAGCGTCGAAATCGTCGAACGCGCTGGGGCGGTCGGTGAACACGGCGCCGAGCGCGCCGGGCTTCATCTGCTCGAAGCCGAGCGCCATCACGCAATCGGCCGCACCGGACTCGATCGCCTGCCGCGCCAGGAACAGCGCGGTCGAGCCGGTCGAGCAATTGTTGTTGACGTTGACGATCGGGATGCCGGTCATGCCGACCGGATAGAGCGCGCGCTGGCCGCAGGTGGAGTCGCCGTAGACGTAGCCGACATACGCCTGCTGCACCTTGCCGTAGTCGAGGCCGGCGTCGGCGAGCGCGAGCTTCGCGGCCTCGGCGCCCATCACATGATACGGCGCATTGGCGCCGGGCTTGACGAACGGGATCATGCCGACCCCGGCAACATAGGTGCGTGACGCCATCACGTGTCCTCCCTAAAATTACCCACTGGACTATTTATTACCCATGGGTAATATACGGGACATCACGCAAAGTCAATGCGGCATCGGCTTCACGACACCGGCTTCAAGAGATGGACGACGGTCACATCCCCTCCTCCAGCCAGTCCCCCTGGCTGCCCTTCGAGAGCCGGCGCCGCGCCCGCGATGAGAAGCGCGAGGCGGTGCTGCGCACGGCCGTCGCGCTGTTCCTGGAACAGGGCTACCATCGCGCCACGCTGAACGAGGTCGCCAGACGGCTCAACATCACCAAGCCGGCGCTCTACAATTACTTCCGCAGCAAGGACGAGATCCTCTACGAATGCTGGTCGATCGGCAATGAGCTGGTCGACGACTGCATCGCCGAGACCTCGGCCGCCGGCGGCTCGGGGCTCGACAAGCTGCGCAAGCTGATCGTCCGCTATGCCGAGCTGATGACCGAGGACTACGGCAAGAGCCTGGTCAGGTTCGACCTCCGCGATCTCAGCGAGAACAACCGCAAGATCGTGCAGACCGCCAAGCGGCGGATCGATCGCGCCTTCCGCGACTATATCGCTGGTGGCGTCGAGGACGGTTCGGTGAAACACTGCGATCCGAAGCTCGCGGCGTTCGCGATTGCGGGCTCGCTGAACTGGATCGGACACTGGTTCCAGCCCGGCGGCGCGATGACCGGACGCGCCGTCGCCGAGGAATTCGCGATCCGCCTCACCGAGGGGATTGCCACGACGGCAACGCGCAAGACAGCGCAGAAAGCAGCCGTTCCGGCTGCAGAGAAGGCGGACAAACCGCCTCGCAAGGGAAACACACCAAGGGAGAATCAGAGTGAACATCACACACGGGCTGCGGCGCGCGCTGCAGGTCAATCCAAACGGCCTCGCGGTCGTCTGCGGTGAGCGACGCCGCAACTGGCGCGAGGTCGGCACCCGCGTCGCCCGCCTCGCCTCCGGCATCCGCGCGCTCGGCGCAGCGAATGGCGACCGCGTCGCAATCCTGTCGCTGAACTCCGACCGCTATCTCGAGCTCTATCTGGCAGTCGGCTGGGCCGGCGCCGTGATCGTGCCGCTCAACATCCGCTGGTCTCCGATCGAGAACGAGGACGCGCTGCGCGACTGCCGCGCCACGATCCTGTTCGTCGACAAGGCGTTCGCGGCGGTCGGCGCGACGCTCGCGGACGCGATCCCCGGTCTGACGCTGATCTATGCCGACGAGGGCGAAACGCCTGAAGGCATGGAGAACTATGAGACGCTGATCACGCGCAGCGAACCGATTCCGGATGCGATGCGCACCCGCGACGATCTCGCCGGCATCTTCTACACCGGCGGCACCACCGGCCGCTCCAAGGGCGTGATGCTGAGCCACGGCAACCTGATGGCCAATGCGCTCAACGCCCTCGGCGAAGGCCTGTGGCCCAGCAGCACGATCTACCTGCACGCGGCGCCGATGTTCCATCTCGCCAACGGCGCGGCGATGTATTCAGTGCTGTTGTCGGGCGGCTCCAATGTCGTGATCCAGGGCTTTACGCCCGACGGCGTCGCCGCTGCCGTGCAGAAGGAGCGCGTCACCGACGTGCTGCTGGTGCCGACCATGATCCAGATGTTCGTCGATCACCCGACACTCGCGAATTACGACCTGTCGTCGCTGAAGCGGATCGCCTACGGCGCCTCGGTGATCAGCGACGCGGTGCTGATGCGCGCGATGAAGGCGTTGCCGCATGTCGAGTTCACGCAAGCCTACGGCATGACCGAGCTGTCGCCGATCGCAACCCTGCTGCACTGGAAGGAGCATATCGGCGACGGCCGCGCCAAGGGCCGGCATCGCGGCGCCGGCCGTGCCACGCTCGGCGCCGAGGTCAAGATCGTCGATGCGGAGGACAAGGTCGTGCCGACGGGCACCGTCGGCGAGATCGCGGTGCGCGGTGACATGGTGATGATGGGCTATCGGGAACGGCCGGAGGAGACCGCGCGCGCCGTGATCGACGGCTGGATGCACACCGGGGACGGCGGCTACATGGATGCGGACGGCTTCGTTTACGTCGTCGACCGGGTCAAGGACATGATCATCTCCGGCGGCGAGAACGTCTATTCGGCCGAAGTCGAGAACGCTCTCGCCCAGCACCCGAGCGTGGCGCAGTGCGCCGTGATCGGCATTCCGAGCGAGCGCTGGGGCGAGCAGGTTCACGCCGTCGTGGTGATGAAGAGCGGCGCCAGCGCCACGCCGGAAGAGCTGATGGCGCACTGCCACACGTTGATCGCCGGCTACAAATGCCCGCGTAGCGTCGACATCACCGCAACGGCGCTGCCGCTCTCCGGCGCCGGCAAGATCCTGAAGCGCGAGCTGCGCAAGCCGTATTGGGAGAACCGCGAGCGGCGGGTGAGCTGACGCCTGACCCGCCCTACGCACTGCATAGGGCCGCGCCGACAGCATGCGTTGACATCGAGGCACGCGGCCGATTGGATCGTTTCTAGATCCAATCCAGCGAGTTCCGATGTCCGCACCTGATACCAACGCCGACGGCAAGCCCCGCCGCCTGATGCACCGCCGCTCCGTCGAATGTCTCGGCTATCTCCGCGACGACGGGCTGTGGGAAGTCGAGGCGCGGCTGGTCGACACCAAGCCCTATGCACGACAGGACAGGCATCGCGGCCTGCAACAACCCGACGATCCCGTGCACGACATCAGGCTGCGTCTCGCGGTCGACGACAGTTTCACGATCCGTGAGACCGGCACCAATATGGCCTCGACGCCCTACCCGTCCTGCCTCGACGTCGAAGGGATTTTGCAGCGGCTGGTCGGCGAACGCATAGGCAAGGGCTGGCGCGAGCTGGTGCGCCGCAAGATCGGCAGACTGGAGACCTGCACCCATCTCGCCGAGCTGCTGGGTCCCGCGGTGACGACGCTGTTCCAGACCGCGACCGCAGGCAAGAACCCGAAGGGCCGCGACTCGCTCGATCATCAGCGCGATGCCACCGAGCCGCCATTCTTCGTCGGCGGCTGCTATTCGTGGCGGCTGGACGGCCCCGTCGTGGCCGAGACATTTCCGCAGTTCGCGACGAAGCCCATCGAGGTGAAGCAGGGGTCCTGAGCGAAGCATCGCCGCCGCCCGGGTGATAGTCTGCGAGAAGGACGATCAGGAGGTGAGCGTGGAGAAGTACGGCGCCGGGTCGATCGTCGTCTCCGACTATGACCCCAGCTGGCCCGCACTGTTCGCGCAGGAGCGCGCGCGGATCGCGCAGGCACTCGCGCCATTCGCGTTGGCCATTGAGCATGTCGGCAGCACTGCCGTTCCAGGCCTCCCGTCGAAGCCGATCATCGACCTCTTGGTTGGTGTCCCTAACCTTGAACAGGCCCGGCAGCGCTGCATGACACCGCTCGAGGCACTCGGCTATATCTGCATGCCGGAATACGCGTCATGGCTCCCCCGCGAGTTGTTCTTCCGCAAGGGGCCGCCAGGTCCCTGGACGCACCACATGCATGTGATGGAGCTATCGCATCCGCGATGGGAGGCACTGGTGGTGTTTCGCGACTATCTTCGCGCACACCCCGAGGCAGCCCGCGCCTACGCAGATATCAAGCGCGAGCTTGCCGCTTCGTCAAAGGACGACATCGGGGCATATCGAAACGGAAAAACCGCGTTCGTCGAGGAGACGACGGCAAAAGCTCGGGCGTGGCACCGAGCGGTACGCGATTGAAGCACAAGTGGTCCCCCGCACGGGTGCACGCTCATCACCGGACATGGGTCCTCGCGATCAGCCGCCGTGCCATGCAGCCATGCATCGCAATGGGTTGATCCGCGTCGCGCTCACGTAGTCGTCCGCATGAGCGAACATACGGCCGGCGCCAAGCTGCAGGCGGCCGGGCTGGTGACCGTGTTGGCCGGGCTCTCCCTCTTGCAACGCCCTTGCAATTTATAGACCAATTAGTCTATATATCAACAATGAGCCGCCAGATCGCTGTACCGCCGCCCCGTGGCCGCCCCCGGAGTTTCGACGTCGAAGCCGCCGTCGAACGCGCAATGAATGTGTTCTGGTCGCGCGGCTATCACGCCACGGCGCTGCCGGACCTGCTTCGTGCGACGAAGCTCTCGCGCGGCAGTCTCTACGCCGCATTCGGCGACAAGCACTCGCTGTTCCTGCGCGCGCTCGATCGCTACATTGCCGATGCCCTGACACGGATGGACGCCGAATTCGACCCGCGCAGGGAGCCGGTCGCCGGCCTGCGGGCCTACCTTGCCGGCTATGTCGAGCGCAACAGCGGTGCCAATGGCCGACGCGGATGCCTGTTGGTAGCCACCACCATGGAACTGGCTGGCCGTGATGCCGACGTTGATCGTCGCATCGCGGGCTTTTTCAGAGACATGGAGGCCAGGGTGGCAGATGCGCTTTCCCGGGCAAAAATGGCGGGCAAGCTGGCCGACGGCGTCGAACCTTCAAGTGCCGCCCGAATTCTCGTCTGTTTCGTCGAGGGGCTGCGGGTGGTTGGTAAAACGGCGCCGACACGGATCATTTCGCAAGCCACCGTTGACGCTTTTCTCGAGCGCTTCATCAGGTAAGTCGACACATCGACGCCTCTTATTGGCGCGCCGATATATAGACCGATCGGTCGTGAAAGAAGGAAGCTATGTCTGCGATCCAGATCGTCTGCGCTGTGCTCGTTCCCCTGCTCTGGGGCTATCAGTTCGTGGCCATCAAGGTGGGCGTCATGGAATTTCCGCCTCTCTTCTTCCTCGCACTGCGCTTCCTGGCTATCGCGCTACTGCTTATTCCATTCGTCAAAAGGCCGACACGTCAACAGTTCGGCCCTGTCGCAGCTATTTCGGTTTTCCTTGGCGGGCTAAACTTCGGGCTGTTCTATGTCGGCCTTGGGCTCGGCTCGGGAAGCCTATCGGCCGTCGCGTATCAACTCGCTCCGCCGTTCACCGTCCTGTTGGCTTGGCCACTGCTTGCGGAGAGGCCGTCTCTGACTGCTTCCGCCGGCGTGGTGCTTGCATTCGTCGGTGTGGTCGTGCTGGCAGCAGGGCCTGGGCTCTCGGCAAACGCCCTTCCGTTGCTGCTCGTGGTCGGGGCAGCCTTCGCGTTCGCGGTGTCGAACGTCCTGACGAAACGCTACGGCCCTTTTGATCCCCTGATGTTGATGGGGTGGTTCTCGCTGCTCACGGTACCGCAGGTCACGTTGATGTCGTTGCTCCTTGAACATGGACAAGCGGCGAGCCTTGTCACGGCGGATCATCGTGGCTGGCTGGCACTCGCCTATACAATTTTCGTCGGAGGAATTGCCGGGTTTGGCCTCTGGTTCTGGCTGATCGCCCGTTGCTCGATGGGCCGCGTCGCGCCGTTCGGCCTGCTGCTTCCGGTGTTCGCACTGATTTCGAGCGTCATGTTCCTTGGCGACAGCATGACCCCGAAGCTGATCGTCGGGGGGCTGCTCGCGATTTCCGGCGTTGCCCTCACGCAATTCAGGCCGAGCGCAAGGCCGGTTTGAATCCGGAAGCCGCACTGTCGCGACTGCCGGATTCGGCCCCGGTCGGCATTCACGCCGCGGCGGAATGCTCGACGACGGCTTGCGGCGGGTTACGGAAACCGATCGCGATCCGGTTGTAGGTGTTCATCAGGCCGATCGCGATGGTCAGGTCGACCAGCTGCTTTTCGTTGAACACGGCACGCGCCGCCTGATAGTCCTGGTCCGGGATCGCGGTCTGCGCCACCCGGGTGACGGTTTCGGCCCAGGCCAGCGCCGCGCGCTCCTCGGCGTCGAACAGCGCCTCCGCCTCGTGCCAGACCTGCAGCAGCGCGAGCTTCTCGATCTTGACGCCCATCTTCCGCAGCGAGCGCGTATGCATGTCGAGGCAATAGGCGCAGCCGTTGATCTGCGAGATGCGCAGATAGACCAGCTCGATCAGCTGCGCGGACAGTCCGCATTGGGTGAGATAGCCATAGACGCCACCGAGCGCCTTGATGCCCGCAGGGGCCGCCTTGTTGTAGTCGATGCGCATGCTCACTGCTTGTGCCCTTGCTTTTGCTCTGCCTGGTCGTAGACGGTCAGCGCCTTGTCGTTGCTGTCGACGACGAAGACGGCAAGCAGCTTCGCGGGCTCGGTGCTGCTGGCATTGCGTCCGATCACGTGATGCGCGCCGGGCGCCTCGAAGAAGCTGTCGCCGGCGCGATAGACATGCGGCGCGGCCTCGCCCTCGACCTGGCTCTCGATCGCGCCCTGCAGGACATAGACATACAGGAAGGCGGATTTGGCATGACGGTGCGGCGCCGACGGATCGCCAGGCGGGAAGTCGACCTCGGCCGTGACCAGCGACTTGCCGGGAATGTTCGTGATCACGTGCTCGAACTTCGGCGTCACCGTTTCCGCTCTCGCCGCGGTCGCAAGCACCGCGCAGGCCAGAATAACCGGCAGTAGGATCTTCATCTGATCGCCTCCATTGCTGCCGGATAGATGCGGGCATGGAGGCCTGAAAAGAAGCACCAAGAATGAACCGAATTGGTGTACCACGGGCCATGCCAAAGCCGCTTCCCATCGCGCTCGACCGCTCGGCCAAAACGCCGCTCTCCGAGCAGATCCGCAAGGCGATCGTGACGGCGATCGACAATGGCGTGCTGGTGCCGGGCGCACGGTTGCCGTCGTGGCTCGACCTCGCCGCGCAGCTCGGCGTCGCCCGCGGTACGGTGCGGGCGGCCTACGACAGATTGTCGGACACCCAGCACATCGTGTCGTCGAAGGCGAATGGCACCAGCGTCGCGAGGCGTCCAGGAAAGGCCGCCAAGCCCGACGCGCCGGTCGCTCCCGGATCGGTCGTGGAGATGTTTCATGACCTGACCGGCCAGGGACACTTCCGGATGGGCGTTCCCGCGCAGGACTCCCTCCCCGCAAAGCTGCTGGCACGAATCCGCGCGCGCGCCGTGCGAGCAGAGCTGAGCGCGGTGAGCCGCTATGGCGATCCGCGCGGCGAGCTCGAACTGCGGCGTGAGATCGCGGCGCATCTTGCGATCGCGCGCGGCGTGGAATGCTCGCCGGCGCAGATCGTCGTCACGTCAGGCTTCAGCGGCGGACTTGGCCTCGCGCTGCGCGTGCTCGGCCTCGAAGGCCGCCGCGCATGGATGGAAGACCCGGGATTTCCATTGACCCGAAAGGGGCTCGAGCTCGCCCGGCTGGAGCTGGTCGCAGTCCCCGTCGACGGCAACGGCATCGACGTCGACCATGGCCTCAAACACGCCCCCGATGCGGCGCTCGCAGTCGTGACGCCGGGACAGCAGGCGCCGCTCGGCCCGCCATTGTCGGCGGCGCGCCGCGCGCAGCTGCTCGACTGGGCCACGCAGACCGGCGGCTGGATCATCGAGGACGACTATCTCGGCGAGTTGCAGCTCGACGGCCGCGCCGCGCCGGCGCTCGCCTCGCTCGATCGCACCGGCCGCGTGATCCATCTCGGCTCATTCAGCAAGACCATCTCGCCGACGCTGCGGCTCGGCTTCCTGGTTGCGCCCGAGCCATTGGCCGCGGAGTTCGCCGATGTCGCGACCTGCCTCGTCCCGGCCCCCGGACCGGCCGTGCAGCTTTCGACCGCGGAGTTCATGCGCGATGGCCACTACATCCGCCACCTCCGACGCACCAAGCAAGCCTATTGCGACAACCGCGACGCCCTGACATCTGCGCTGCGTCCGTGGAGCAACGACGTGCGGGTCGCGGGACTTGCTGTGATGCTGACGCTGCCGGACCAGGCCGGGGATGTCGAAATCGCGCGGCAGGTGCTGGCGCACGGGCTGGCGCCTGCCCCGCTCTCGCCCTGGTATCTCTCACCGAAGCGCGCGCAACCCGGCCTGCTGCTCGGCATTGCGACCGTGCCCGATCGCGGCGTTCCTGCTGCCTGCAAGCGTCTGTTCGAGGCGATCCACGCCGAAGCCGCGCCAGCCCCGCGCCAGGTCAGGAAGTCCGCAGGCCCGTGAGCGCGAGGCTCAGCGCCCGCAGCCGCTGGCGCGCCTCGGCATCATAGGCCTGCGCATGGGCGCGGGCCTCGCGCTTGCCGTCGAAGAACAGCCCGCTCTTGTCGGCGACGTCGTCGTCCTGGACCAGGCGCAGGATGGCGTCGCCGCCCTGCTCCACGGTCGAGATCGGCGTCGCGCCGCTGGCGCGCACCATCGTGGTGTTCATGTAGGTCGCCGGATGCAGCGAATTGACGGTGACGCCGGAGCCCTGCAACTGCTCGGCGAGATCGATGGTGAACATGATCTGCGACAGCTTGCTCTGCGCATAGGCGCGGCCGCCGCTGTAGTTCCTGGTGATCATCACGTCGCCGAAATCGATCGGGTGCTGGCCGAGCGAGGCGACGTTGACGATGCGCGCCGGGGCACTCGCCTTCAGCCGCGGCAACAGCAGATGCGCAAGCAGGAAGCCGGCGAGGTAATTCACCGCGAAGCGCAGCTCGTGGCCATCCTTGCTGGTCTGCCGCGCCGGGCCCTCGTTCTGCGAGCCGATACCGGCATTGCTGACCAGCACGTCGAGGCGCTCCTGGTCGTCGAGCACCAGCTGGGCAAACTCGCGGACCTCGGCGAGCGAGGACAGATCGGCCTGATAGAACATCGGCTCGCGGCCACTGACCCGCTTGATCTCGTCGGCAAGGGCCTGCGCCCGCTTGGTATCGCGGCCATGGATCAGGACCCGGGCGCCGGCAGCCGCCAGCTTCATCGCCACGTACCGGCCGACGCCATCGGTGGAACCGGTGATCAGCACGGTCTTGCCTGCCATATTCATCGCAATCGCCCTTCGATCGTTCGCCCAGTGCTGCCAGCAAAGATAAATGCGCGGCACGGACTTTGCCATGGCGCCGCCAGCGCCGGAACGGCCGAAATGGACCGCCCACAGCGCTGCCATGGCCGCCCGGCGTACAGCCTGTCGCGCGGCCTGCCGTCGCGCGGCGCCGCGCCGCGCGTCAACGTGAATGCATTCTGATAGTCTCGACACGAACGACCAAGTCAGGATCGGAATGTCCTCGACCATTCCAGACCGGATCGTGCGGAAAACTCCCTCGCGGGAGCCGTTCGGCATGCTCCTGCTGTTCGCGGTGCTGTCAGCGCTGCCGATCGTCCTGACGCTGCGTCTGGTTGAGCCCGCACTCGTGCTGCCCGCGCTCAGCCTCGTGTTGTTCGCTGAGGCAGCCATGGCCGCGCTTGCGGCGCGCGTGATCCGCGTGCGCGCAAGCGCGGCGAACCTCACGCTGTGGGATTCGCCGGTGCGTTCACCTTTATGGGGTGTGCAGCGGCGATCCTCGGCGAGCCGGACCAAGCGGCGCTGTTCTTCGAAGAACAGGCGGCGTTTCGTCCAGCATCACGACCGTAATCCCAGGCCGGGCCCCTCTGGCAGCCACAAGCTGCGATGTCGGACTGGAACTCAGTTGGAGTGGCCCTGCCTCGACCCGCGACGCGACACCGTCGCGGCGGATTTGCCGTCGGATGACGAACGCATCCGGCTTCGTCGAACGGTCCACTCCCCGACCTCAGGGGGATGATCCATGTCCGAACTATTCTCACTCGACGCGCTCAGCGCTTTGCTGCAAGTCGTCGTCATCGACCTCGTGCTGGCCGGCGACAATGCCGTGGTGATCGGCCTTGCCGCGGCCGGCCTGCAGGCAAAGCAACGCGGCAAGGCGATCCTGATCGGCATCGGCGCCGCGACGCTGTTGCGCATCGTGTTCGCGCTGCTCACAACGCAGTTGATGCAGATCGTCGGCCTGCTGTTGGCCGGCGGCATCCTCTTGCTGTGGGTGTGCTGGAAGATGTGGCGGGAGCTGCGCGCCAGCGCGCACAGGACCGCGGCCGAACACACAGCCGACGGCGCGGCCGGCCAGCGCAAGACGCTCTGGCAGGCCACGACCCAGATCATCGTCGCCGACGTCTCGATGTCGCTCGACAACGTGCTGGCGGTTGCCGGCGCGGCGCGCGAGCAGCCGATCGTGCTGGTGTTCGGCCTTGCGCTCTCGATCGCGATGATGGGCGCGGCCGCCACCTTCATCGCGCGGCTCCTGCAGAACCACCGCTGGATCGCCTATCTCGGCCTCGCCGTGATCCTCTATGTCGCCGTCGACATGACCATTCGCGGCGCCAACGAGATCGCCAAGGTCGCGCCGGCCTGACGAAAGCAAAACGGCGGGTCTTCAGGCCCGCCGCTCCGCATATCGATAACGCGCGATGCGTCAGTGGATTTCCGACGAACGCTTCAGCGCGTCCTTCAGCTTCTCGAGGGAAAAGTCCTTGCTGCGCGCGATGTCGAGGATCGGGGTCTCGCGGCGGCCGCACAGCTCGGCGGCCTCCGGCAGCTTGGCCGCGACGTCATAGGGGATCACGATCGCGCCGTGGCTGTCGGCGTGGATCAGGTCGTCGGAGCGCACCGTCATGCCGGCGACGCGGACCTCGCCGCCAAAACTCTCGGCGTGCACCCAGGCGTGCGACGGGCCGATCGAACCGGCCAGCGCCTGGAAGCCCGGCGCCCATTGCGGGATGTCGCGGATCGAGCCGTCGGTGATGACGCCGAGGCAGCCGAGCGCCTTGTGCACGGCGCTCTGCACCTCGCCCCAGAACGCGCCGTAGCCGACGTCGGGCCCGTCGATGTCCTGGATGACGGAGATACGCGGTCCGAAGCCGGTGCCGACATATTCGTAATAGTCGATGCGGCGCTTCGACTGCTCCTCGGCCGAGAGCCCGGATTTCAGCACCGAGCGGATCGCAACCGTGCGCGCATAGCCGACGATCGGCGGCAGCGTCGGGAACGGGCAGACCAGCGGCTTCACGGTGTAGCCGATCAGACGCCGCTCGGGCGCCACGATCTCCATCGCGTTGCAGATCGTCGGCGTGTCGTAGCGCGCCAACGCCTCGAGGACGGAAGCAGGCAGCGGGGCGGAAGCGGATGTCGTCACGGCGTTTCTCTCCTGATTATTGGCGTCGGATTTCTTTGTTTGAGCATGATCTCTTCGGAAAACCGGTTTCCACTTTTCCGGATCATGCTCGAGCGGGCCGTCCCAGCCTATAGCCGAGATCAGAGGCGAACCCAACCGAGGCACGCTCATGGCTGATATTTGCGGGAGTGAAGCCCACTCTATCACCGTCACCCTGACAGCTTGTGAAGCTTTCGGGTTTTGCCTTTTACGTCTGTAGGTCGGGTGGGTTTGGTTTTTTGCGCAGCTGCGGCCGGGT
>QQTW01000053.1_pt1 | contig 68215 bp, 59 predicted proteins | sample 1904831 | NCBI WGS metagenome assembly QQTW01 (sample SAMN09435610, study PRJNA476489) | Subsurface metagenome, whole genome shotgun sequencing project. | reverse complement strand
TCAAAATTTTGATTTTGAACATATTACACCTGATAAGAAAAATAACTGGATTAATCAGGCTAATAACGACTTTGATAGTCTTTTGCCATTAGTAGACAAAGAGGTAAAAGGCGGAAAAGCACAAACAGCAGTATTTCAATTATTTTCACGCGGCGTTGCAACTCAGCGCGATGAATGGGTATATGATTTATCAGAAGAAAGTCTTGCTACAAAAATGAAGTTTTTTGTAGAAGTGTATCAAAACACAATTGTAGGCATAGAAACAGCAAAATTTGACATCAAGTGGGATAGAGAACTTACTAAGTATTTAGAGCGACATATAAATAAAGAATTTGAACCTAAAGATATAAAACAAAGCCTTTATAGACCTTTTACCAAAATGAGTCTTTACTTTGATAAGCATTTTAATGGAATGACTTATCAATGGTTTGATTTTTTTAATCAAAACGATACAGATAATAAATATATAGCTTTTTCTGCTTTAGGAAATACAAAGCCCTTTCATTGCTTAGGTAGCAAATTAATAGTTGATTTACACCTAACTGGAGATTCTCAATGCATTCCTCTCTACCGCTACGACAAAGAAGGAAAACGCATTGATAACATCACTGACTGGGGATTAGAACAATTCCAAACTCATTACAACGACAATAAAATTACCAAAGAAGATATTTTTCACTACACCTACGCAGTCTTACACAATCCTGCATATCGAACTAAATACGAATTGAATCTCAAACGCGAGTTCCCGCGCTTACCCTTCTATGATGACTTTCACAAATGGGTTAGCTGGGGTAAACACTTGATGGATTTACACATCAATTATGAAACAGTAACACCATTACCTTTAAAACGAATTGATATTCCCTGTACAGACGTTGCGATGCATCGTCTCAACAAAGCGAAATTAAAAGCAGATAAACACAAGGGAAGCATCATTTTAGATGAATCAACCACGCTTGAAGGTATCCCGAAAATTGCTTGGGAATATCGCCTAGGAAACCGTTCTGCCCTAGAATGGATTTTGGATCAATATAAGGAAAAGAAACCAAAAGATCCAACCATTGCTGAAAAGTTCAATAATTACCGCTTTGCAGATTATAAAGAACAAGTAATCGATTTGCTGCAACGAGTCTGCACTGTGAGTGTGGAAACAATGAAAATTATTCAAGAGATGGAATCCTGAAATCGATTTCTTTCAACTTATTAAAAAAGGGGAATTCCTCTTTTTCAGACCTACTGCCAGGAAATGAGACAATGCTTGTAAAATAAGTAAATCAATCAGAGGAAAATGATGTCAAAGGCAAATACTTTACTCGATCGCATTACACAAATTCCCGATCAATGCGGTGGTAAACCCTGCATTCGAGGAATGCGAATTCGTGTTAGCGATATTTTAGAGATGCTAGCTGAAAACGTTAGTATATCGGAAATATTAGCAGATTTTCCCGATTTGGAGCCAGAAGATATTCAAGCTTGTCTGCTATTCGCAGCCAGACGTATTAACTTTCCTCGACTAGCTGCATGAATTTTTGGATTGATGCACAGTTACCACCTAGTTTAGCAGCATGGCTGAGTGAAACTTTTGGAGTTAATGCCACTGCGTTGAGAGATATAGGATTACGAGACGCAAAAGATACAGAAATATTCAATGCGGCTCGTTTGGTTGGTACAGTCATTATGACAAAGGATAGCGACTTTGTAGATCTAGTTAGCCGCTTAGGAACGCCGCCTCAAATCCTATGGGTGACTTGTGGGAACGTGACTAATCAGAATTTGCGGAGAATTCTAACTCTGACTTTTCCAGATGCGTTACAGCTGTTACAAGCGGGAGAATCAGTTGTAGAGATAGGTGATGCAGATTGATTGAAGAACCAAACCAACACCGGAATATTTCTGCTTGTGTGGAAGTGTTGGCGAGGCTCAAGTTTGATGAAAACTTAATTCGGCAATTTCTCAGAGAGGATCTTATGCGAGTTTCCCCGCTTTATCAGGAAATTCTACAAGAAGTTGTGCAGCAAGGAATTCAGCAAGGAATTCAGCAAGGAGAGGTAACACTTACTCTGCGTCAACTAACGCGCCGCCTGGGTACGGTTTTTCCCCAGTTGCGATCGCAACTGAGCAGCTTTCAACAAATCAAGTAGAAGATCTCGGTGAGGCTCTGCTTGATTTCTCTTCAACACAAGATTTGGTCGATTGGTTGCAGGTGCATCAGTAGTTTAGAGGCAGGCTGCGTTAAATTCAAGCAACAGCAGAGCGAATGTTTGACGACAAGCCAAAGCGCATAAAAGCAACGCAATTGCGATCGCCTCATCCCTCGATGCTCTTTTCTAACGCTGGGTAACGGCATCAAAGTACTTAAACTTATCCAAAAATTTCATTTTGAAAAAAGCTTGACAAGCTCAACAAAATCTGTAACTATAGTAAATCGGACTGCATAAGGGACTGTAGTTCAATTGGTTAGAGCACCGCCCTGTCACGGCGGAAGTTGCGGGTTCGAGCCCCGTCAGTCCCGTTAAAATGATGATAAAGGCTAAAGTATGAAGGATGAAGGCTGAAGGATAAAACTTCATAGTTCATATTTTATGCCTCATAATTCACAATTGATAATTCATTATGACTGTTCGTGTCCGTATCGCTCCTAGCCCTACTGGTAACTTACACATTGGTACTGCCAGAACTGCTGTATTTAACTGGCTGTTCGCTCGTCATCACGGCGGTGAGTTTATCTTACGGATTGAAGATACTGATACTGAGCGATCGCGTCCCGAATATACTCAAAATATCCTCGATGGTCTAAGCTGGCTGGGAATGAACTGGGATGAAGGCCCCATCTTCCAATCGGATCGCTTGGATATCTACAAGCAAAAGGTGCAAGAATTACTAAATCTCGGCTTAGCTTACCGCTGCTACACCAGCGAAGCAGAACTGGAAGAAATGCGATCTGCCCAAAAAGCTAGAAATGAAGCTCCCCGCTATGATAATCGTCACCGCAATTTGACTTTTGAGCGACAAGCTGCTTTTGAAGCAGAAGGTCGTCGTCCGGTAATTCGCTTCAAAATTGAGGACGATCGCGAGATTGTCTGGAACGATCTGGTAAGAGGAGAAATGAAATGGCGCGGTAGCGATTTGGGCGGTGATATGGTAATTGCCCGTGCCGTAGAAACAGGCATTGGGCAACCGCTGTATAATTTTGCCGTAGTGATCGATGACATGGACATGAATATCACTCATGTCATTCGGGGAGAAGACCACATCGCCAATACTGCTAAGCAAATTCTGCTGTATGAAGCTTTCAAAGCAGCAGTGCCAGAGTTTGCTCACACGCCACTGATTTTAAATATATCCGGTCAGAAGCTATCTAAAAGAGATGGTGTCACATCCATTTCTGACTTCAAGAAAATGGGCTTTGTGGCGGAAGCAATAGTTAATTACATGACGTTGCTGGGTTGGTCGCCACCAGACTCGACACAGGAAATCTTCACTTTAGAAGAAGCCGCCAAACTGTTTGGTTTTGAGCGCGTGAATAAGGCTGGGGCAAAGTTCGATTGGGCAAAACTTGATTGGCTTAACAGTCAATATCTGCATAATATGCCTGTAGATAGATTGACAGATATGCTGATTCCTTACTGGCAAGAGGCGGGATATGAATTTGATCCGGTGGGCGATCGCGCCTGGTTAGAACAAATTACAACTCTGATTGCTGCAAGTTTAACTCGTCTTACAGATGCAGTTGAAATGTGTCGGCTGTTTTTTGTCAAGTCAGTTGATTATACTCAGGATGCAACCGAGCAACTGAAGCAACCTGGTTCGGATGCAGTTATTCAAGCTATGGTTACAAGCTTGGATAACACTGATGGGCTGACGGAAGCTAGGGCGCAGGAGATCGTCAAGCAGGTGATTAAACAGCAGAATGTCAAGAAAGGGTTAGTGATGCGATCGCTACGCGCCGCACTCATGGGAGATATGCACGGTCCCGATCTAATCCAATCTTGGTTAATTTTGCACCAAAAAGGTTTAGCTCAATATCGCTTACAACAGGCGATCAAGTAAAGACATCGCCCTTGTAAAGACGTTGCAATGCAACGTCTTTACAGAATATGCGTATCAACCGAAACGTCCTTCAACGTAGTCTCTGGTGCGGGGATCGGTAGCGGTGGAGAAAATTTTCTCTGTTTGATCGAATTCTACCATTTGTCCGATCCGACTTTCATCGGTGTTGAAGAAAGCTGTGTAGTCGGAAACACGCGCTGCTTGTTGCATATTGTGCGTAACAATTGCGATCGTCAATTCTTCGCGCAAGCTGTGGATCAATTCCTCAATTTTCATCGTGGAAATTGGGTCGAGGGCAGAAGCTGGCTCATCCATCAGTAAAATTTTCGGCTTCACTGCTAAAGCACGGGCAATACACAGACGTTGTTGTTGACCTCCAGAAAGTCCTAAAGCGGATTTCTTCAGGTTATCTTTTACCTCATTCCATACTGCCGCACCTTTGAGGGCAGATTCAACAACTTCATCTAAATCGGCTTTGGAGCGACGGCCTGCTATGCGCACACCATAAGCCACATTATCGTAAATACTTATTGGGAAAGGGTTCGGCTTTTGAAACACCATGCCAATTTGTTGGCGTAACCGATTTAAGTTAACTCTTCGGTCATAAATATTTTGACCGTATAACTCCACACTACCTTCAACCCGCACTTTGCCTTCTAATTCACTAATTCGGTTGAGAGATTTAATAAAAGTGGATTTACCACAACCTGAAGGGCCAATAATCGCAGTAACTTTTTTTTGGTATATTTCCATTGACACTCCGGCGATCGCCTTATGAGTGCCATAGTAGAAGTTCAAATCTTTTACACTGAGTGCTGGAGTTAAAGCCACTTGAGTTGAATTAATGTAGTTCACGGTTAAATTGTTTTTCTAGGTGTTAGTTTGTCAGAAAAATTATGAATTGTGAATTATGAAATTGAAATTGCACTTTAATTCAGCATTCATCATTCATAATTTCTCAGCGTCTCCTAGTCGCCACGCGAGAGATTACACTCACACACAAAACAAGACCGACTAAGACTACAGCAGCAGTCCAAGCCATCTGGTTTTGCTCGATAAAAGGTGAAGTGGCGTAATTATAGATTAATACAGACAAGGCTGGAGTTGGATTGAACAATCCTTCCGGCCATACCTGGCTAAATAGAGCAGTGAATAGCAGTGGTGCAGTTTCACCAGCCGCACGCGCTACAGCCAGTAAAATTCCCGTAGTAATTGCTGGAATCGCAGCTGTTACCACAATCCGAAAAGTAGTTTGAAAGCGGCTAGCACCCAAAGCAGCAGAAGCAAGGCGTTGTGGAGTAGGAATCAGTTTTAAGGCTTCTTCTGTTGTCAAAGCCACAACTGGTAACATAATTACAGCCAGAGCAAAACCACCTGCTACAGCTGAAAACCCCTTGAAGGTGAGGACAATTACACCATAGGCAAAGACACCAGCAATAATCGAAGGTACACCTGTGAGAATAGTAGTAATAAAGCGAACAAAATTGGCGATCGCTGTACCTTTACCAAACTCTGATAAGAAAATTCCCGTCATTACGCCGATTGGAATGCTGAATAAACAAGCAATTCCTACCATCATTAGCGTTCCTACAATCGCATTGCCAAAGCCATTAGGAATATCTTTTACTCCTTGTGGAGCAGGTAAAGAAACAAAGGTTTCCCATTTTAAGTTTGGCAGTCCTTGGCGCAAAATTTCTAATAAAATTGCCAGCAACGGTAAAATAGCTAATCCTGTCAGCAAAAAGGCTAAAACAGTCATACCTCCGTTAAAAACAGATCTAACCGGAGGTAAGGGATTGCATAATTCTGCTACTATATTCTCCTTGCCCTGCCTTTGATTATCAGTTATAGACATATAATTTATTTTGATACTTTTAAAATAGATAATTTTGGTAAAAATCTAAATTATCACTTCATCCTTTATATAGACGCGATATATCGCGTCTCTACATTTTTCATTTTTCACGCTTTCTTATGACCAATCAACCGTACCATCAACACAGCAGCAATATTAACTATTAGTGTCACCGCAAAAAGAATTAAGGCAAGATACATCAAGGCTCCAACGTGGAGTTCATCTTGTGCTTCGCCAAATTCATTTGCTAGTACAGCCGGGATAGTGTATCCCAATTCTAGAATTGAGGGGCTAATTGTGGGAGAATTGCCAATTACCATTGTCACCGCCATCGTCTCCCCCAAAGCGCGCCCTAATGCCAAAATTACCGCGCCTAATATTCCAGAAATACCAGCAGGTAGTAATACTCTAAAGATAGTTTCCCAGCGAGTGGCCCCCAAAGACATTGAACCGCTGCGCAACTCTTTAGGTAGTGCTATTAACACCTCGCGGCTAATAGCAGCCATTGTGGGCAAAATCATGATCGTGAGGATAGTACCAGCTGCCATCATGCTATAACCAGAAGATTGAGTGCTGAACAAGGGAATCCACTGGAAATATTGGTAAAGCCAATCTTGAATTGGTTGCAAAACGGGAATTAAGACAAAAATTCCCCAAAGGCCAATAATTACACTGGGAATGGCTGCAATCAGTTCAACCAGAAAAGCGATAGGCGATCGCACCCAAGACGGTAAAAAATCTTCGCTTGTAACCAAAGCTACCGCAAGTCCAATCGGAACTGCTAGTAACAATGCTAATCCCGAACTTACCAATGTTCCGTAAATGTACGGCAGTGCGCCAAACTTTAGATCGCCTACATTCCAATCTTGGTTCCATAAAAATCCCAGCCCAAATTTCTCAATTGCTGGTTGAGCATTCTGGAAGATGATCCAAGTCATCCAAATCAACAAGACAACAGTAACGCAGGCAAAACCAAGCACAAGCCACGTAAACCCCCGATCTAACCAGAGATTCTCTCCACTGGTCTTTGTGATGTCGAGTTGGGTAGATAATCTAGGAGAAGGCTCTTGCATATGTCTCGGTCAATAATACGCTTTAATGTTGGGAGTCTGTAATAGGTAATCGGTAATGATGAATGATGAATGCTAAATGATGAATTCCTTGTTTGTCATTCATCATTCATAATTTTTCCCCAACTACCAATTACCCTTGAGTGCCGGAACGATATAGAAATTATTTACCTTGAACGCTGCTATTGACAGTTTGCAGCACTTGGCTAGTGACTTTGGGTGGAATCCGAGTATATCCAAGCTCACTATTCAATTTTTGTCCGTCAGTCATCATCCACTGCACCATCCGTTTCACGGCATCAGCTTTGCCTGGTTTTTGGTAATTTTTATATACCATAATCCAAGTCAAACCAGTGATTGGATATCCAGTGCTAGGGTTGCCGAGTTTAGCATAGTTAACGCGAAAATCAGGATTGAACTCGACGGTTTCTAGAGCTTGATTTGCTGCTTCCAAAGTAGGTGCAACGTATTCTCGCTTCTGGTTTTGCACCTGGGCTGTCTGAAGCTTGTTTTGCTCGGCAAAAGTTGCTTCAACATAGCCAATGCTGCCTCTAGTCCGCTGTACGATTTGAGTAACGCCAGGATTACCTTTACCACTCAAGGGTTTTCCAGGCCATGAGGGCGATCTACTTGCACCGATTCTGCCCGTGAAGTAAGAATCCATTGTACTTAGGGCATTGCTGAAAATAAAGCTCGTACCGCTAGCATCTGCACGTACAGCTAATCTAATCGGTTGGTTAGGTAGATTCACACCAGCATTGTCAGCTGCAATCTTCGGGTCGTTCCAATTTGTAATTTGACCAGAAAAGATAGCTGGCAGAACCTTGCGGGATAACTTAAGATTGGAGACACCAGGAACGTTGTAAACAACAGCGACAGGGCCACCCGCTGTGGGGACAAACACTACGCCGTTACTGACTTTTTTAACTTCTTCATCGGTCATAGCATTGTCGCTAGCGCCGAAATCAACAGAACCTGCGATGAACTGTCTAACTCCACCACCGCTACCAATACCTTGATAGTTGAGTTGAATCGGTGGGTTTGTCTTACGCAGTTCGCCAGAGTAGCGTTGATAAAGAGGTTCAGGGAAAGTAGCACCAGCACCATTGATTGAGGCTTGTTGAGCGATCGCTACTGCTACAGCACCCAACGTTAAGCCAGCACTGACAACTGAAGCCGTAACCACGCGCCTAATGGTGCTTGTAGATTGGCTCATATTTTTCACTCCTCATCCTCTACTTAATTAAAGTAGTAATTCTCACAAACAGATCTAATAATTGCGCACATACTAAATGAACTAATTAAGCTCAGCTAAACAAAAGGTTAATTAATTATTAATCTGTGTTTAATTCGAGTTATACGTCAGCTGTACCGACACGCAAGTATTATACTGAGATATAAGTATAAATATTTACGATAGTTTAGATAAAAAGGTGAGACAACAGCGCAGGGCGACAAGGGAGAAAAAGAGACTCAATCCAAACTTGGCTTATTAGCCAACGACCACTTACTCCTCATCCTCCTTCAGAAGTGTATTAATTGCGATCACGCTCATTAGTTTGAGCAAACTGTAAAGTCCTGTTGCAAACTTGTCAAAAAGCTTTAGAAATCGTCTAGAACACAGTCAGAGCTTTAATCTAGATATTAAGAATTCAGAAGGAAATGTGATGAATAATCTCCAAAAATACCGCTTTATCTGTACCTTAACCTTCGGTGATATCTACGGTCAAATCATTGTCTGGTTAATCACTATTACTGTGAGTTTGGCTTCGGCAATGGCAATGATGGGAGCAAGACGGCCAGTATACGCCTTAGCCACAGTTGGACTGATAGTATTACTATCACTGCCCTTCTTGCTTTTTGCCTTCGTAACTACACTGCTCAATCACATAGAGTTAGCCGCTGTAGAACCAGGGACAAAGACAGAACCTATTCCTGGCAACGTATCTCAACAACAGCCAGTACAAGCAACCACCTAAAATCAAGGATGAACGATGAAGTATGAAGGTTATAATTCACACTTCATACTTTAATAAAGAGCTTCTTTGCCAAAAGGCGGAGAAGTTTTTATTTAGGTCAGTATAGAGCAGAATAACTTTTAAGTATTAGCCGATCATGCTAGAACACGACATTATTATAGTGGGCGGAGGATTAGCTGGGTGTCGAGCCGCAGTTGAAATTGCCCGTACCGATCCAAGTTTGAATGTAGCGCTAGTTGCCAAAACTCACCCAATTCGTTCGCACTCGGTTGCAGCCCAAGGCGGAATTGCTGCAACACTGAAAAATGTAGATTCCTCGGATAGTTGGTCAGCTCATGCATTTGATACAGTTAAGGGATCTGACTACTTAGCCGATCAAGATGCAGTAGAAATTCTTGCCCGCGAAGCTCCTGACGTGGTAATCGACTTGGAGCATATGGGAGTGCTATTTTCCCGCTTACAAGATGGTCGCATAGCCCAACGCGCTTTTGGCGGACACAGCCACAACCGTACTTGCTACGCAGCAGATAAAACTGGTCATGCAATTTTGCACGAATTAGTCAATAATTTGCGACGGTACGGCGTTCGTATCTATGAAGAATGGTATGTGATGCGCTTGATTTTGGAAGATGGTCAAGCCAAGGGCGTGGTGATGTACCACATTCTAGATGGGCACATAGAGGTGGTAAGAGCCAAGGCGGTGATGTTTGCCACCGGGGGATATGGAAGAGTTTATAACACTACCTCGAATGACTATGCCTCGACAGGGGACGGTTTGGCAATGGCGGCTATTGCTGGCGTTCCCCTGGAAGATATGGAATTTGTCCAATTTCATCCCACTGGTTTGTATCCGGTAGGCGTGTTGATTTCCGAAGCAGTGCGCGGTGAAGGGGCGTATTTGATTAACAGTGAGGGCGATCGCTTTATGGCGAATTATGCCCCCAGTCGGATGGAATTAGCACCACGAGATATTACTTCAAGAGCGATCGCCAGGGAAATTCGCGCCGGACGGGGAATTCATCGTGATGGTAGTGCTGGGGGGCCCTTCGTCTATCTTGACTTGCGGCACATGGGCAAGGAAAAAATTATGAGCCGCGTTCCCTTTTGTTGGGAAGAAGCCCATCGGTTAGTAGGAATTGACGCAGTGCATCAACCGATGCCAGTACGTCCTACAGTTCACTATTCTATGGGTGGAATACCAGTTAATACTGATGGGCAGGTACGCAGTAGTGCTTCAGGTTTGGTAGATGGCTTTTTTGCCGCTGGGGAATCTGCCTGCGTGTCGGTGCATGGAGCCAATCGCTTGGGAAGTAATTCCCTACTCGAATGTGTGGTTTATGGTCGAAGAACAGGGGCATATATAGCACAATTCGTCCAAAAACGCAAGCTCCCAAGTTTAGACGAGCAACGCTACATAACTGAGGCTAAGCAACAAATTCAAGCACTAATCGAGCAGTCAGGGCAATATCGTATTAATCGAATTCGTACCGACTTCCAAGATTGCATGACTCAACACTGCGGTGTTTTTCGCACGGCAGAATTAATGCAATCAGGTTTGCAACAACTGCAACAATTGCAACAGCAATACTCACAAATTTATTTAGATGACAAAGGTAGTTGCTGGAATACAGAAATTGTTGAAGCTTTAGAGATGCGAAGTTTGATGATTGTGGCGCAATTAATTCTCACATCAGCCCTAAATCGCCAAGAAAGTCGCGGCGCTCATTTCCGTGAAGATTATTCCGAGCGAGATGATCGCAATTTCCTCAAGCATACAATGGCTTACTATTCTCCAGCTGGCATTGACCTCCAGTATCGACCAGTGACTATTACTATGTTTGAGCCGCAAGAACGGAAATATTGAATTCAAGGCTGAAGGATAAAGGCTGAAGGGAATTCCAAATTCAGAATTTGGAATTAATTCTACTCACTACTTAGTTTTTACACTTCACGCTTCATCCTTCATACTTCATTTTTCCTTTGACTGCTGTTGCATCTAGTGATAGATTTAAATTAATTAACAATGAAGGGGAGTAGCTACTGGCAAAGAATTTTGCCAGACACCTGAATCAACACGCTGGCTAAAAACGCCTGGTTCAGGTGACAAATCAGCAATTAGCAGTCATTAGTCAAGAGCCATTAGTTATTAGTTATTAACAAATAACTAATAACTAATCATCAATGACAAAAAGCTAGCAGCTATTTGGCAGTGAGACCTTCACTGAGTTCACAGTAGGAACCGTGAGCTTGGTGAAGTGTAGTTACTCTCATCAAGCTCATCAATCGGAATTAGTCGATTCAGAGGAGCTTGATCGAGTGCTAACTGCTTTTATTGCTGGTTTTTTATTAATTGCTATTTCAGAACTAGGAGATAAAACATTTTTTATCGCTGCTATTTTGGCAATGCGTCATTCGCGGCGCTTAGTATTTGGTGGGGTAATAACGGCTCTGGCGGCGATGACGGTAATTTCTGTGCTGGTAGGACAAGTGGCGGCTTTGCTACCAAAGCAATATATTCTCTACGCAGAAATTGCTTTGTTCATTGGTTTTGGCTTGAAACTGCTTTCCCAAGCCAGCCGAATGCCAGCAAACACTTGTGATGCAGAAGTAGTCAAAGAGGCTAAAGAGGTAGTTGAAAAGGCTGAGTTTCAATTACCCCAAAAACAAACGCCGATGGCAATTTGGACAGAAGCGTTTGTGCTGACATTTTTGGCGGAGTGGGGCGATCGCACTCAAATTGCTACGGTAGCGTTAGCAACAGCCTACGACCCGGTGGGAGTAATAAGTGGAGCTATTTTAGGTCATGCAATTTGTGCGGCGATCGCTGTAATCGGTGGGCGAATGCTAGCAGGGCGCATCTCCGAACGTACCCTCACTTTCGCTGGCGGATTTCTGTTTCTGATCTTTGGCTTATATGCCGCCTTTGAGGGGCTAGGGGCTAGGGGCTAGGGGCTGGGGGGCTTTTCTCCCCCTGCTTTGGTTCCGGCGCGGGGGTGTTGGTAGCAGAAGGCTGCTCACCGCTTAACTGTTTGATTTGGTCTTTGATTTGGTCTTTGTATTCGGCGGGTGCTAAGGCAGTAGCTTGTTCAAACAGAGGTTTTGCCTGCTCGGCTCTGCCCTGTTTTTGCAGTACAGTCGCCTTTACCAGCAGCGGACGAAAATCTTGTGGATTTAAAGCTATGAGCTTTTCAAGCGGTGCGATCGCGCCATCAAGATCGCCTAGCCCAAGTCGCGCATTTACTAGACCTTGCAGCGCTACTTCATTGTTTGGCTCTTGCTTCAAAACCACTTCATAACTCTGAGCCTCGTTTACCAGTCTTGATTTTTGCTCTGAGGCTGGTGAAGGGCTAACAGCTGGTGTTGCCTGCGTTGTGGGTTGGCTTTCCCGAATGACACTCTCAAATAGAGGCAGCATCGAGAACCCAAAAAAAGCAACGGCTCCCAGTGCTAACACAATATTAAGAAACCAGCGATTGCGTGATTGAGACACAAAACTGCTCTGAACTCTATTGTTTATCCAACCATATATATTGCAAAAACGCTTGGTTTCCAGTTAGGTATTTTTACCAGAATATTCTTGTAGTTGCGGAAACATCCATATCGAATAATATTATCAGCTTTTCAGGTATATTAAAATGCCGCTCCTCAAAACTTTTATTACGTTCTCGATTTTAGAAGGCGAGAAAGAAATATTAAAAATTTATTGTTGCAAGATTAAAGAAAAAAAGTGATGTGTTTCGAGAATTGGTTCGTTCGCTCTTGAATAAAATTAAAAAGGATAGTTCGCGTTAATATTGGTAGTGCTTTCATCCCCATGAATAGAATTCAGGAGCTTTGAACTCCACATACTATAGGGTAGAATAACGTTTTTCGACTAAAAGCAAGTGCTGCAAGGAGAAATAACTTTTTGTGTTGTAGCTATATGTTATGCTGCGCAAACTAGACGCTGCACCGTGCAGATGAGCTACGCTTGCCAATAGGATACAAAACGGGAATAACATTTTCCAGCCGCTCAAACCAACGTGCATCTAAAAAAAATCATCCCAAAAGGGATGTGTCTCCGCCGCTAAGGAGTTTTTATGAATTCCGACCTGATTCCGTCCTCCCAAGCATCTATTCCTACTTCTGAGCCAACTCACACCCAGGCAACCTCAGACGCAACAAAGGCGAACCGACAGCAACCGATTCCGCCTCCGAGCGAACCAATGCAGTACCGAGCCATTGGTTTAGTTCGAGGTCGTTACCAAGCCAGCACCGAGCAATTTACTCAGGGTACGTTGCTAGCAACAGACGGCACGGAAGTCGAAGCCGTCCTGCTGGGGCGGGTTATCAGTTTGGTCAGGAATCACCTAGATTTAGCACAAGAACATTTGTGGGTGGTTTATCCTCGTACCGGGCAAAGAGAAGACAGCTTGCATCTCCAAATTGTTGGAGTTTGGGAGCCAGAAAAGTTAGCCCAACAATCAACTTCATATGAGTCAGGATTAGAAAGTGAGGAACCGGAAGAAAACGCCCCAACTGAAATTGAAGATGGTTATTTTTCCGTTCGTGGCGAAGTGGTTTTCCAATCTGCCGCCGATGGTCAGCTTGTAGTTAAAATCAAGCAAGCGCCTCGCAAAGAATTAGACAAACCTAAGCATTTTAAGCTAAAGCTCGTGGGCGCACTTGATGTTAAAGCTGTAGGTCAATTTTGGGATTTCCAAGTTACCAGGCAGGATAACAATTTAGTAGTACAACAAAGTGAGGCGATTTCTACCCTACCCAAACCCAAACCTAGGAAAAAATTTCCGCCTCGTCCAGGTTCAAAGCCGAGCAACAGAGGCAACTTTGACTCCCCGCGTCCAGTACGTAAAACAGGTAGTTCCTCTACTGCAATGTCAAAACCAGTACCCAAAACGCCTACGCCCAAGCCGCAGAAACGCCCGGAACCACCACAGTAGAGAGCAGGGGAAGAAGAGTAGCAGGGGGTGCAGGGGAGTACAAGTTGAGAAAGCTTCCCCTGCCTCCCCTGCCCTAGATTCAGAACGCCGTCCATCTGTCTTGGGAGAGAAAAGACCGATCTCTTGGAATTGCAGCCACTGGTTCTGCCAGCGTAAAAGTTCCGGCTTCAATCCATTGTTTCAATTCTCTGGCTACTTGCCGCGACAGGGCAAGGCTAGCTAGGGGGGCAACTCTGACAGTTTTGCCATCAATCGTGATTCGTCCAGACTTCAATTGAGCATATGTTACTAAACCAAAAGTAGGACGGACGCGGCGGGGAATAGAAAAATCTACAACGGGTGCTACTAAGTCTCGATCCTGCACGGCACAGTTGGCAACTGCTTGCTCGTGTAAGACGGGGAGTGGTACACCCACACCTAGCATTAAGGACGGGCCGTAACTTTTGAAGTAGCAGCCGCGTACCCACCGAGCATCCATTTGCTTGGCATCTCCAATTAAAGCTAGAGTGGCAGCGGGGCCGATGGGCGTATGATTTGGTAGGCGCTTTTGTAATGGGAAGTGCTGGGTACCTTCCCAGGCGACATAGCCAACAGCGCCGCCTAAGAGAATCTTGCTGCCAATGCCAATTAGTTGCAGTTCTGGGTCGTTGAGTAGCGGGGAAATGGCACCGGGGTTTGAATAAACAGCGTTGCCTAAGCGGGGTTGTAATGGGCCCAGATAGGTAAATAGTGGGCGATCGCCGCCATTAACTCCCACTATAAAATTTTGATATAAATTCCGAGGATTGAATAAATAAAACTGGTTAATTGTATCACGAGTAATTGTAGTTTCAAATGTGGCTCTGGGATAACAATCTGTTACCTGCCCAATAGCGCGTAATTGTACAGGTTTTCCAGCAATTAGGTCAGAAATGACATGACCGCCACCTTTGATTGTTTGGGGTTTCGTTTCGATCGCGCTGGCGCGCTCTGCCTCTCCTTCTGGAGATTCAAACGCCCCAGTTGCCCCCAAATATAAATCCACCGCCCCAAAACCAGAATAAGCTGGGACACCATCTAGCCAGCAGCGACGAATTTTAATTGGCGGATCGGTGTGCCCTAGATTGATAATTGCTCCAGAAGACTCCATCGGCTCAAACGTGCCAGTGGTAATTACATCCACTTCCTTGGCTGTTTGGGTGATGCCCACCTGTTCCACCCGTGCTTTTAGTTCCTCAACGGTCAACACTACGGCACACTGGCGGCTGATTTTATCATTAATTTCGGCGATCGTGCGCATATTTACTACTAAAACTGAAAAAGGTAATCGTTCCCTGGAGTAATGCTAGTTGCACTTGAGGCTTTACAAATTAGCTATAACATAACTACGAATGCTAAATAAAAGCAGTAAAAGATTGAAAATGCCCTTCAGCAATGCGATCGCTCACCTACCCTTGTCAGTAATTTCAATTGTGACAATAGGTATGAGGCTTTGGGCTATTTGGTTGGCAGTAAAATAGCGACTGACTTCTTCGTAGAGATCGTCTGAAATAGAATTTCCAGCCACGAGAGTTACAGCTTGAGTCATAGCTAATGCCGCACGTTCTTCATTTGTAAAAAATGTAAAAAATGGAGTTTCATTCCAAGCATTTAGGGCGTAAATCCGTTGTGTCTCTCCATTCTTCCTTGCATCTTTGGTATGCATATCGATACAAAAGTCACATCGATTGATTTGAAAGGCACGAATTTTAATCAGTTTCAAAAGTGTTATACTTAGTCCGCTACGATGAAGATATTTTTCCAGCCCCAACATCGCCTTATAGGCTTCTGGTTCAACCTGCTCCAGCTTCATTCTTTCCTTCATCACAATCCCTCCAGAGGAAGCGTTTATAAATTAGACGAAGGAGGATCGCTGTTTGTCACATTACACTCAACCAACAAATAAACAGTTAATCTAGCCGCAAATGGAGTTTTATAGCCATATCTACCAATTGCATTATCTCCTCATCTAACCTTCCTAGCACTTGCTCTGTTATCCGCTGTTTAGAAATTGTCCGAATTTGTTGAGCTTGTACTTTGGAAGGCTTAAGTAAACCACTATTCACTGGATTCAGCAAAACCTCAAACGGATAGACACGGCTAACGTTAGACGTAATTGGTAGAATTGTCACTGTACTGGCAGCCCGGTTATTAGCATTATTACTGACGATTAACACAGGGCGGCGCTTGCTGACTTCCGATCCAACTGTTGGATCGAGATTAGCATAGTAAATTTCACCACGTTTCATCAGTCAGTCCATCAGCAAGGGTGACATCCCAATCTGGATCTATTTCCTGAGATGCTTGTTGATAAGCTGTTTCTAGTTCCCTTTGCTGCAATAATTTCAATGCTTCCTGAATCACCAGAGAGCGAGATTTATAATGATGGGCAGTTTTGTAGTTCTCAATAAATTGCACCAAAGACATTGGTAAAGAAACAGATAACTTTTCCGCTTGCATAGTCTTACCAAATGGTAATCAAATTTGTTCCTACCTAGGATAGCAGCGATCGCGCTCTTTAAACTTCATCCACCTTTGGCTTATCCTGACTTGTAGCTTCATCCGACAAGCTTTCTGTTACTTCCTCAGCTTCAGAAACGAAAACTAACTCAGTCTCCCTTTTTCCATTCTTACCCCATCGATCTAAAACATCTTCGAGTATGACTTCTCGAAACCAAATTTTCCCAACAACAGTAAGCGGCAGGGCTAGAAATAACCCTAAAAAGCCAAAGAACGTGACAAAAAATAGCTGAGAGATTAACGTCACGGCTGGAAGCAACGACACTTGATGTGCCATGACAATAGGAGTGATGAAATTACTTTCAGCTTGCTGAATGAAAAAGTAGAGAGCCAGCACGAGTAGAGATTTTACTGGAGAATCTAACAACGCGATCGCTATTGCTGGAACTACACTAATCGTCGGGCCCAAATTTGGGATCAAATTCATAAACCCAGCTAATACAGCCAGCGCTAAGGCGGCAGGAACGCGCAAAATCGATAAACCGATCGCGCTCATCAGCCCTACCACAAAAACAGCGATCGCCGCGCCAGCCATCCATCCCCCCAAAGCATCCTCACATTCATGCACGATTCCATCCACCCGTCGCCGATAAAACGAGGGAAACAGTCTAATAAATACCTGGCGATACGAATCGGGGTTAGCTAAAAACATCCCTGTCAAAACCAGCACCAGCAAAATCTTGAGGATAACTTCCAAAGAGCCAGAAACAAAAGCAAAAGAGCTTCCCACTACTCGATTTACTAAAGGTTGTGCTTGTTTGCTCAGGTTGTTTAAATCTGGTACGTAAGGAACCAATTGGCTGGGAATACGAGTTTCTAATTGATCGAGCCAAGTATCCAAACGTTCCACACCTCTGGGAACCCGCACCGTCAGTTCTTGAAACTGCTCGATAAAAGGCGGCACAATTAGCCAGAAAAAGCCGACAATTACCGCCAAAAAGATGCTAATTACTAGCAAGACGGCAAAGCCACGCCTCATACCTGCGCGTTGGAAGCGCCGAGCTAGCTTATTTAAGGCTGTGGCTAATATAACTGCGGCGAAGATCAACAACAGTATTTGCCGGATCTGCCACAAGACGTATAAAGAAATAACTATAGCTAATAAGCCGAGCCATTGACCTAGATTCACTACGCTGACTCCCAACAACCTTTGGCTGTAATTTGTCAATGCAGCTAGATTAGCTGATGTTAGGGGCTAGGGGATAGGGCGATTTTGGATTTTAGATTTTGGAGCCTTGGATTATTGAATGTTGACAGTTGACGGTTGATAATTGACGATTAACCGTTCAGGAGTGAGTAAAATTATGAATTATGAATTATTTTGGGGCTGTTTCAATGCTAGTGTATAGCGCAAAAGTAGGGCGATCGCCATGACTACACTTGGCATCAGCACGATAAGCAGCGCGTTCTGTGGTATGACAAAAATAGATAGATACTGTCCACCGTACTTAATTAAATACGACAGCGCAGTAGAAATAATTAGTAATTCAAAAATAAATCCAAACTGTTTTAATCCCTGCCAAGAATTCATTTGAATATTTCCTAATAATTAGTCATTCCTAGTTACCAGGTTTTGCTTGGTAACGAGCTGAAAGAGGCTCCGCCTCAATTCAACCTGCATCAAGCGTCTGTGCAGGAGAATAGCTCCAAAGTTCGTGAAAAGACAACTACTTCCCAGCCACAGCAAGATGTATGTCGGAGCCATTACTACGCCGACTACGAACCAGGTAAATACGTGCAGGATCATCCCTACAGCAAAGATGCTAGCAATTCCTGCTGCTTGCCAAACTTGTGCTTGAGGGCGACGCAGTGCCGTAAAAATCATTGTCGCCGAAGTAGCCACCAAAATGGCAGGAACAAGAAAAGCACAAATGCTGATACAGTGGGCGCGTGAGAACTCAGACACGCTATGCAAGTCAAACATGGGTTTTCCTAGTCACGTTGCCAAATATTACAACAACCTATATACCCACCTCTAAATTTCTTAAACTTTTCGCAACAATAGTAAGAATTATGAATTATGAATTATGATTTGAGTTGGCGATCGCTTGCTTTTATTATCCTCAAGCGTTTAATTAGTCGAAAATTCCCTTCTGTTGCATGGTTGACTACAAAGGAGTTAGCACAGTGGCTTAATGACTCTAGTAACCCTCAACTCCTCCTACTTGATGCCCGGAGTGAGTTAGAGTATGAAACTAGCCAGATCCAATATGCAGAGCGGATCGATCCGTATCATCCTAATTTAGAAGCAGTTGCCAACTCAAAGGATACACCGATCGTGGTTTACTGCTCAGTCGGTTATCGCAGTGCCAGAATTGCCGATCGCCTGCAACAGGAGGGATGCGATCGCGTCTACAATCTTGAAGGCAGTATCTTCAAATGGGCTAACGAAAAACGCCCTTTATACAAAAACGAGCGCCCCACAACAATAGTTCATCCTTATAATCATCTGTGGGGACAACTCCTAAATAAGCGCTCTCGTGCCTCTGTTAAGTTGGGCTAGGATGCGGCGCTTGTTTTAGCGTCTAAAGTTACCATTCCCTGCTTTATCTATGGTTAATGAACTAGCGTAACCAATCTCATCAGCAGCTTCATCATCGGTTGAGGGGACGCTAATTTCTGATTCGATGATGTGGACTTCCTTGTCTTTCAAGGTGATGGAAGCAATGCCTTGTTCGTTCGTCGTTACTGGTTCTTCTCCATCATATTCAACAGTAACACCTGCCTGTGGCTTGCCTTGATATAATACCTGAACTTGTAGCGTCTGTCCTGCACCAACGGTATAGGGATCTTGTTGTGGGATAATTTCCAATGGCAAACCGAAACGTTGTGAAACTAAGCGAGATTGTTCGTAGAAAGCCTTCGCAAACTTATAAGTATGACTGATTTCAGTCTCTTCATTGTTCGACGCTAAAGCTTCAAGTCTAAAAACGTTTCTAGATTGGTTTTCTCCCTCGCGAATAAAGTAACCATTATTATGGCTAGCAACAATCGCTGTAACATTTCTTTCGGCAACAAGAGTTACAACATCTTTTTCTCGCTCGACTGAAAGAGGTATAGCTGTTCCATTTCCATCATAAGCCGTAGCTTCTTGGAACTTAATTGGATCGTATGGATCTGATTCTTCTCTTTCTGGATGTCCGTACAAAACCTTGAATTCTCCCTGTTCTTCGCCTCTGACAACCCAGATACTATGAGCCAAAACAGGTTGAGCAATCATTGGTAGAATTGCCAAGCCCAATAACAACTCTCTTAAACGTTTTTTAACCATTTTTCTACCTCTATTTAGGTGTTTTACATCTAATGCTTTAGCTGCAAATCTGTGCCAAGCGCACGGATTTTAAACATTAAGATGTTAGTAGTAAACCTTTTTTGAGTTGCATATACAATGCCCTGCCTGGGCATTTATCTATTAGTTTTAGTGCAAATAAAACAAAATTTATTATTCGGAAAAACCAGATAAAAAAAATATATGAGTCAAAGCATAATTACTGTTATTTTACAAGTAAATAGTTATACTAAATTAATTAATATTTACTATTTAATGCTCCGCCGTTGCTTTTTTTTTTAAAGGAAGTTGAAGAGTTATCTTTTGTTGCATCTTCACCGCGAATTAGGATTGCATAAATATTAAAAAGAAATTAAAATTACAAATTTTAAAATAAAGCAAAAAATACCAATCTTGGTGCTTGACAAATTTAAATACAAGTGTTGTACTTGCTTCACCTTGCCCTTTGCATATCGCTCGTCTCTAGTCAACCCTACGGATGAGGTCAGTAAAATTTACCTTAATTACTATAGTTAATAAAAGTTAATCTTTTTAACTAAAAATTTCAAATTCCCGATTTGTGAACCCAAAAGAGTAATTTAAGGAGTAAAAGTGACGCAACTCAAGCCTATTAATCAGCAGGTTGTCGTAATTGTGGGAGCTTCCAGTGGTATTGGGCGAGATACAGCCCTCAAGTTTGCGGCTAGAGGCGCAAAAGTAGTTGTTGCTGCTCGGAGCGAACCAGGTTTAGCATCTTTAGTAGAGGCAATTGAGAAAGCTGGCGGTGAAGCAACTTATATAATTGCAGACGTTAGCGATTTCGACCAAGTAAAGGCGATCGCAGATAAAGCGATCGAAGTATATGGCAGAATCGATACTTGGGTACACGCCGCCGCTACTGGAATTTTTGCCCCCTTCGAGCAAATCACGCCAGAGGAATTTAAGCGGGTTATCGACGTTACTTTGATGGGACAAGTGTATGGAGCAATGGTTGCCTTGCCTCATCTTAAACGCGAAGGACGGGGGGCGCTGATCCATATTTCCTCAATGGAAGGTAGGCGAAGTCTTCCGCTTCAAAGTCCCTACTCCTCAGCAAAACATGGTTTAGAAGGCTTTCTCGAATCTTTGCGCGTCGAGCTAAAACACGAAGGCATTCCCGTTAGTGTCACGAGCATCTTACCTGCGGTAATTAACACGCCATATTACAACAAAGTGAAAACTAAGATAGGCGTGAAGCCAATGGCGATACCACCTTTCTACGATCCCAGTATTGTCACCGATGCGATTCTTTATGCCGCCGAACACCCAACTCGTGATTACATTGTTGGAGATGTTGGTAGGATCTTGGATGTGCTGCAAAGGCTTTCACCTGAGCTAGTAGATGTCATATTGCAGTTTGTTGCTTTTCCGTTGCAGCGTACCAATGAACCAAAATCTGAAAACGATCCAAACAACGTCTTTGCACCAATTCAAGGTTATGACACAGTGGAGGGAGATTTCAAACACTTGACAATACCATCCTTCACTGAATGGCTGGAAAAAATTGTTCCTTGGGGTTAGCTGCTTTGACAGCCGTTACAGTACTTGCTTGCTACCAAAAGATTAACTATCCTCGCTACAAAGCGATCGCTTTGTAGCGACTTAGAGGTTCTGCCGCTTGAATCCCAAAATATATGTAAGCGCGCTCTTAACAAAATAAATCTCTACCTGGCAAAATTAACAAATTAATCCCCACGAAAGAGACAAGCTTGCTACAAATCGGGGTATTTTAGTAATAATTTGGCGAAAAGTTGAGTACAAAAGCAGTTTGTAGAAGGTGGCGTTAGCGTTGCGCGAGCGGAGTTATTGCTGCACTACAGACTGAAAGTTTAGTAAGCAAGCCTTGAGGATATATTCTTATGACTAACGAAAAGCAAGTGTTGCCAGAAGATCCCCGCGAAGCTGAACCCGGAAGAGGCGCACCTGGCGACGATCACATTGGGGTACAAACAGCACAAACAACAGCAGTGAATGCTCCCGATGCGAAGATTCCCGCTAACAGTAACCCAGAGTTAAGCAAACATGAAGTAGAAGAATTTGAAAAACAAGAAGAAGAAGAAGGTGAGGGTTTCACCACTACACATGGATACATAATTGATGAGGCTGGTAAGCTGGATAACTTTGCGATCGAACCACCAATGTATATAGAGGGCCAAGAACCTCCGACGAAATAATTTCTAGCTTGAAGTGCCAAGCACCATAAAAGTATGTAGAGACGGGATAATTCGCGTCTCTAATTTTTTGTCGATAGCACCAGAGTAATGAGTATATGGGCGATCGCAACTGATTTGTTAGTTTCAAGCGCAATTCCCCAGCTTAACCTGTATGGATGCATTTTCAGCATCTTTCTCTTTTTGCACTATATTACTAACTCAACGTCAGCCAGCAACGCCCCAGTTAATACATTTTATACATTGCAGTGCTGTTAAAGTTTTTCAGTTGGGATTGGGCAAACTATTACTAACACTCCACACTATTAAACTAAATCAATATAAACAGTGTTAGAAACAGAAAAAAAGCCCATTCAGCATTGGCTAGAGATTGAAGACGATCGCGGTCAACGCACCGTTATCCTAGAAGCTACTACCTGTACAATAGGTCGTGACTCTACCAACTCAATCGTACTGCATTCGATCTTAGTTTCTCGTCAACACGCCATTTTGTTGCGAATGACAACTCCCGAAACTGACACTCATCTTTTTCGGCTGATTGATGGTAACTTACAAGGCAAGCGCAGTACCAACGGCATAGCAGTTAACAACCAAGTTTGCTTCTCCCACGATCTCAAACACGGGGATTCGATTGTATTTGGCGGAGATGTTAGTGCGAAATACTGTAATAATGCCAACTTAGCTGATGAGAGTAGGTTGAGAGCTGGGGAAGCAGAAGAAGTTACAGGAGTGTTGGCAAAATTAAGAAGTACTGCTTTGCATAACAATGAGGTATCATATGGACAGCTAGAAGCTTCTACTGAATCAGCACTCGTTCGATTAGCTTCTTTCCCGGAATTGCTTTCCAATCCGATTTTGGAAATTGACTTATCCGGAGCCATCACTTATCTCAATCCAGCAGCCTCTGCGCAGTTTCCAGATATTAGAGAAACTAAGCTGGAACATCCAATCCTAGCAGGTATAGTCTCAATAGTTCAAAATGGCAGGGAAAAGTTTTTTTGTCCGTGAGGTTGAAGTCGGGGAGAAAGTATTTGAACAATCTGTTCACTACATTGCCGAGAGCGATCTAATCAGAAGTTATGTTACTGATGTTACTCAACGCAAGCTAACAGAAATAGCACTGCGCTCAAGCGAAGCTCAAAACCGCGCCTTGCTTAGCGCAATTCCAGACTTAATCCTGCGTATCAGCTCTGGTGGTACGTATTTAGACTACATCCCAGCTAAAAACAGCGAAATGTTGGCAAGTAGCAGTCAGATGCTAGGCAAAAATGAGTATGAAGTGATGCCACACCAGGTAGCCCAGCAAAGAATGCACTATGTAGAGCTAGCTCTTTCTACAGGCCAACCACAAATATTTGAGTATAAGCTGCCAATTCAAGGTGAAATTCGGCAGGAAGAGGCGCGGATTGTAGTTAGTGGCAAAGATGAAGTACTAGCGATTGTACGCGATATCACCGAGCGCAAACAGGTAGAAGCTCTACTGCAACAGGCGCATGACGAACTAGAAATCAGAGTAGCACAACGCACAGCCCAGCTAAGTCAAGCTAACGAGCAACTCAGACAGGAAATTAGCGATCGCACCAAAGCAGAAGAAGCGCTGCGCTCTAGTATAGCAACAAATCGAGCCTTGCTAAATGCAATTCCAGATTCAATGTTTCGCATTAGCTCAAGTGGTACTTTTGTCAACTACAAAGCAGGCAAAAACAATAAATTACCGTTACCCGATAACGATCTTTTAGGCAAAACTCTGGATCAAGTGCTTCCCCCGAATGTAGCGCAGCGATTCATGCAAGCGGTTAAGCAAGTACTTGCTACCGGAAATATCCAAATTTTTGAGTACCAATTATTAGTGGACAATCTGCTCGACTATGAGGCGCGGATTGTTGTGAGTGCTGAAAATGAAGTCATGGCGATTGTACGCGACATCACCGAGCGTAAACGCGCAGAAGCAGACATTCGCAATGCATTAGAAAAAGAAAAGCAACTTAATGAACTCAAATCTCGTTTTGTCTCGATGACATCCCACGAGTTTCGTACACCTTTAACGACAATTTTATCTTCAGCCGAGTTACTGCAAGATTTTGGCAGTATATGGGATGAGGAGAAAAAACTTAAACATTTCCTCCGAATTCAAACATCTGTCACACATATGACTGGTTTATTGAACGACGTGCTGTTAATTGGTAAAGCCGAAGCTGGAAAACTAGAGTTTAAGCCCACACCTTTGGATTTAATTTATTTTTGCCGCGAACTAACCGAAGAAATGCAAATGGCGGCAGAAAACCACACAATTGTCTTTTGCACTGGCGGTGATTGCACTCCCGCTTATATGGATGAAAAACTGCTGCGGCATATTCTCAGTAATTTACTATCAAATGCAATTAAATACTCACCTTCTGGTGGTACTGTCAAGTTGGAATTGATTGGGGAACAAAAAACAGTAATGTTCCACATTCAAGATCGAGGCATTGGTATTCCCCAAGCAGATCTAATTCAACTATTTGATTCGTTCCATCGGGCTAGCAATGTGGGTACAATTTCAGGCACGGGGCTAGGATTAGCTATTGTGAAAAAGGCTGTAGATTTACACAACGGTCAAATCTTTGTTAAGAGTGAAGTAGGAGTTGGCACAACATTTACAGTAAAACTCCCACTCCACCCAGAGGGACTTGAATAGTTTCTCGTAATAAGTTCTAAGTTTTAAGTTAAATCAGCGTTTTTTAACTCAAAATTTAAAACTTAAAATTTAAAACTGGAGCGAAGCGACTCTAAAAGGCGGCTACTACTCCCCGTAAATACGGCTTTTACCACTGCGGGCTTGCACCTGAGAGGGATACATTAGATGAACAAACTACATAAAAGTTTATGTAGAGGGTGGCTATCATTTCAGCCAGTTCTCGAACAGCTCGGTAAAGGAAGCCCGTTATGTTTGAACAATTCACAGACAAAGCCATTAGAGCAGTTATGCTAGCCCAGGAAGAGGCACGCCGCCTGGGACACAATTTTGTGGGAACCGAGCAAATTCTACTGGGATTGATTGGAGAAGGCACGGGAGTGGCAGCAAAAGTGCTAACCGAGCTGGGGGTCACGCTCCAAAATGCCCGCAAAGAAGTAGAAAAGATTATCGGTCGGGGAAGTCGTCCTGTTCCTAGTGAAATTCCCTTTACCCCTAAAGCAAAGCGCGTATTTGAGCAGGCTTTCACAGAAGCTCGTAGCTTGGGACACAAATACATCGGTCCCGAACACTTATTGTTAGGTTTGCTGCGGGAAGGAGAAGGTGTAGCAGCAAAAGTACTAGCAAATTTGGATGTTGACCTGGAAGAAGTCCGCACTCAATTGATTCGCAAGTTGGGAGAAGTAGCTGTTACAGGTGCAGGTAGACAAGAACGTAAAGGCGCTAATTCCTCTAGTAATAAGACCGCGCTTCTAGAAGAATTTGGCACTAATTTAACTGTTTTGGCGGCTGAAGGCAAACTCGACCCCGTAGTTGGTCGCGCCAAAGAAATTGAACGTGCAATTCAAATTATGGGTCGCCGGACTAAGAATAACCCTGTTTTGATTGGGGAACCAGGAGTTGGTAAAACTGCGATCGCTGAAGGTTTGGCTCAACGCATCGCTAGCAAACACGTTCCCGATTTTCTGGAAGACAAGCAAGTCTATAGCCTCGATATGGGTTCGCTTCTAGCAGGTACTCGCTATCGCGGTGATTTTGAAGAGCGTGTCAAAGGCATCGTGGAAGAAGTTCGCTCTGCGGGTAACATCATCGTGGTGATTGACGAAATTCACACTTTGATCGGTGCTGGGGGTGTAGAAGGTGGCATTGATGCTGCTAATATGCTCAAACCCGCCTTGGCAAGAGGTGAATTACAATGCATTGGCGCAACTACTCTTGATGAGTACCGCAAGCACATCGAACGAGATGCAGCACTGGAGCGTCGTTTCCAACCGATTCAGGTTGGCGAACCTAGTGTGGCAGAAACTATGGAGATCTTAATTGGTTTGCGCGATCGCTACGAGCAACACCACAAAGTTAAAATCTCCAATGCGGCTGTGGTCGCCGCTGCTCAATTCTCAGATCGTTACATTAGCGATCGCTTCTTACCAGATAAAGCGATCGATCTGATCGATGAAGCAGGTTCGCGCGTCCGCTTCCGCAACTCGCAACAACCAGCCGAAGTCAAGGAACTGAAGCAAGAACTAATGCGAGTAACGAAGGAAAAAGAAGCAGTAGTCACATCTCAGGATTTTGATACTGCTGGGAAGTTACGCGATCGCGAGTTGGAAATTCAAAAACAACTCAAAGAAATCGCGGAAAATAGAAAGCAAGCAGCCGAGCAAGCTAAAGATGTTCCTGTTGTAAACGAAGAGGACATCGCCCAGATTGTCGCTTCTTGGACGGGAATACCTGTTAGCAAACTGACTGAATCTGAATCTGAGTTGCTGCTGCAATTGGAAGACACCTTACACCAGCGCTTGATCGGTCAAGAGGAAGCAGTTAAAGCAGTCTCTAGGGCTGTACGGCGGGCGCGGGTTGGTTTGAAGAACCCCAATCGACCGATCGCTAGCTTTATCTTCTCAGGCCCCACAGGAGTAGGTAAGACGGAACTTACTAAAGCGATCGCTTCCTACTTGTTCGGCTCCGAAGAAGCAATGATCCGGCTAGATATGTCGGAGTTCATGGAAAGTCATACTGTTTCCAAGCTGATTGGTTCGCCTCCGGGTTATGTCGGCTATGACGAAGGCGGACAGCTAACAGAAGCAGTGCGTCGTAGACCTTACACTGTTGTGCTATTCGACGAAATCGAGAAAGCACATCCTGACGTATTCAATATGCTGTTGCAAATCTTGGATGATGGTCGTTTGACTGATGCCAAGGGACGCACGGTAGACTTTAAGAACACGCTGTTGATCGCAACTTCCAACATCGGTTCGAGAGTAATTGAAAAAGGCGGTGGTGGACTTGGTTTTGAATTTTCAGCCAATCAATCTGAAGCAGCCTACGATCGCATTCGTTCTTTGGTTAACGAAGAACTCAAGCAATACTTCCGTCCTGAGTTCCTCAACCGTCTTGACGATATCATCGTCTTCCGTCAGTTGAACAAGGAAGAAGTGAAGCAAATCGCCGACATTTTGTTACGCGATGTTGCTACTCGCTTGACCGAGAAATCTATTAGCTTAGAAGTGAGCGATCGCTTCAAAGATAAGGTAGTAGATGAAGGCTATAGCCCCAGCTACGGTGCTAGACCCCTACGCCGAGCGATTATGCGACTGCTAGAAGATTCCTTGGCTGAAGCCATGCTATCCGGTCAAATTCAAGAAGGAGACACAGCCTTTCTGGATGTTGACAGTGACGGACAAGTAAAGGTAGTCAAAGCTGAAGCGAAACAGTTACTAAATATCTTGGGCTAACTAAATGTAGAGACGCAATATATTGCGTCTCTCTTCCCAAAACGAATAATAAAAAAAACAACAGTGCGATCGCTGTTGTTTTTTTATGTTCTGCGATCTTCGTAACTCAGCTATCGCCTAGTTACCAGCAAAGGGGAGGCTCAGCCTCCAATACTCGTAACCAGGCTGAGCCTGGTTACGAGAACCACTCTACCACCACCGCAGCTGGAAATAACTTTTTTCTGGTTGACTCAATTCCTCTTGTGTCAACCACTCCACAGCCTTGTAAGTGCCAAAAACTCGATCCCACCAATCTACAGCTAAACCAAAGTTGTGATGCCACATTCCGTATTTATGATGAACATAGTGAACTGGCATCTTCATCCAAAAGCACTTAGTCGGATTCTCGTGCTGCAATTGATGAGCATAGGCAGAAAAAGCAGCATAGCATAATGCTCCCATAAACCAGCCGATTCCAGCTGATAGGGAGAAAAAGAACATGATAAACATCACTATGCAACTACCTTGAACGTAATCCCGAAATTCCCAGATCACGCCTTGTCCTTCATTGCGGCGGTGATGATCGCGGTGTTTTTCCCCAATTCGTCGTGAGACGTGCATCAAACGATGTAGCCAATATTCCACCAAACTAGCAAGGACAAACGCTAGAACAAAACAGCCTACACTTACGGCAATTGCTGTCATCGGACATCACTCCTCCTTGATCGCACTTCCTTATTTTTATACCCTATTCGATTGGATGGGAACCTTATAGTATATTTTTAATTTGGCGTAGTTTTTGTTCCCTATCCCAACTGAATAGAGCGATCGCGCTTCTGCAATAAAAGATAAGGCACGGCACAGATATCTACTAAAATACCCGCCTGCTACTCCTAGAAAACGCTACTCTTGAGGTAGGATACAGCCGCCAAAATCGACTAACCGAGCATACCATCTCGTCGCCCAATGCTATAACTTCATGCCACCAGTGTGCTGGAATATATAGCATTTCCCCTTGATTAAGTATCACTTCCTGTTTATGCTATAGTGCCTGTTTTAATTTCGGGAATGAGACAAAATCTGGATTTTCTGGATATACCATACTAAAACAAGCACGTAATTTTAAGCCATACAGCAAATGAATGCATCGGAAAAGGATACAGTTTATCAGTTTGAGAGGAGGTAAAAAGTAACACTTTTTTTGCCCAATGTAACTGCATCAGCGTGCCATCAAGAGGATCGTAATGCAAGCATTCAATATGCCCACTTGGCCCCACGCAAATATTCAGGTCACTAACAAACTGATTTAAACCAAGTTTTTACTCAATACTATTAAAAACATTATTTTTAGCGAGATTTGTATTTTTGAGCGAACATTTGGCTAAGTAAATATCATTTTCATGCGCCTTATGGCTACGTAAAATTTATGCCTAATCCGTGAATGGCAGAATTTGCGCCTTCAATCCACTAGAATGTTTTTCCATTGGTGTTTGTCTTGCTTGTATCTTAGATTGCCATAAAACCGTAAGAGAAACTCTTGCTTACCTAATTTGTCACATAGATAATCAAGATTCCAGTCACCTTCATCTTTTAATAATTCTGTAATAATGACTGGCGTTCCAGTTTTTTGATATTGTTCAACAAACATTTTTTAGGTCAAAAAAGATATATTTACTTGCGGAACTGAATTATTTATATTTTCGATGCCAAACTCAAACTCATGCTTGGATTTGGTTTCCATGACTGCATTCTTATCTACATTAAACTTTTACCACAGTCAGTTATTGTCTAGGTTTAGTTTTATACGTAACTTAAGCCGCTACACGCTTATATCTTTACTTTAGTTATAAATTCCAAATGTTGTCTTTTTAAAAAGTTTTTTTAACCTAGCTTTATTAATAAATAAAGTAGGCGGCGTTGATTTATTTATCTTTTTAGTATTTGTATTGCCAGGCGAAAGCGTCGCGATCGCTCTTACTTAATTCTACCGCTTTTTCTCGACATTGATTATTTTTTGTCAATAGCATGATACTATTTTACTCGGCATCTGCTAGCTAATAATTTAAAATTTTTCCAAAGCAGGAGTGGTTTAAAGAAAAGTTTTGAATAAAAACTGAAATATGAAAAACTAACCCCAATCGGGTAAGAAAAAATCTAAAATTTACAATCGAAATTGGTGTGAGGTAGAAATGGCAAATCTATTATTAAAACTTTTGACAAGTGTTAGCGATCGCACTAAAAGGAACTTTGTCAAGAAAACGCGACAAACTACTGCGGTACAAGAGCAATTCTTACGGGATTTGTTACAAGCTCATAAAAATACCGAATTAGGCCGCGAATATGGACTTAAGGATATAAAAAACATAGAGCAATTTCGTGAACGAGTACCAATTCTACCTTATAGCAGCTATGAACCATATATCGATCGCATTGCCCAAGGGGAACAAAATATTTTGACCGCCGAACCAGTCGTCTACCTAACGCTGACTAGTGGGTCGACTGGGAAAAAGAAAATGATCCCGACAACGAGGCGATCGCAAAACGCCGTTCGTCGAGCTACTTTAACCAGCATGGGCTTTTTAAATCAAGCACTGCGATCGAGAGGGCTAGAATTTGGCAAACTGCTTGTAACCAACTCAACCCAATTTTGGGGAAGTACCAGCGCAGGTATTCCCTATGGCCCAGCTAGTGCAGGTGTCCTAAAAATGGACAAAACACTTTATAAGCAATTCTTTGCTAATCCTTACGAAACTCTTCAGGTAGCCGATAGTCCTGCTCGTCACTACGTTAGTTTGTTATTCGCTTTATGCGATCCTCTAATGCGGGGGATGGTCGCCAACTTTCCCATGCTGATCCTTCGCACCTGCAACTATCTAGAGGAATATGCTGAAGAGCTGATCCGGGATATAGAAACAGGAACCATTGTCAAGTGGCTGGAATTAGACCCAGAAACGCGGATGAAATTGGAGCGCAGCTGGTCAGCAAATCCAAATCGAGCTAAACAACTGCGGGAAATTCTTACTTCCGAAGGACGACTCACCCCCAAACTCGCCTGGCCTAACCTATCCTTCGTTGCTAATGCTCGTGGCGGTACTTCCGACTTTTACTTCGAGCGCTTTCCTGCCTACTTTGAAGATACTCCAATTTTTGGAGCAGTTTTTTCATCTGCCGAAGGAATGTTTAGCGTTTACCATGACGTTGACAACGATGGCAGTGTTCTGGCAGTTGAAAGCGGATTTTTTGAATTTATTCCCGAAGACCAGTGGTATGTAGAGCAGCCTAAAACGCTACTTGCAAGTGAAGTTAAGGCAGGAAAACGCTATCGCATCTTGATTACTAGCTATGGCGGATTCTACCGTTACGATATTGGCGATGTCATTGAAGTAGTGGGTTTTTACGAACAGGCTCCGATAATTGTTTTTCGTCACCGTCAAGGGGGGCTAATTTCTTCAACAACCGAAAAGACAACTGAAACTCATGCTACTCAAGTGATGCAAGCCCTGCAACGGGAATTTAACACACCATTAGAGGATTTTTGTATTACTCTATCCGAAAATGATTTTCCCGCCCGCTACCTGGCGAATATCGAGCTAGCCCCTGGCTATAAACTTGAAGATCCCCAAGCTTTCCTAACTAGCTTTGATCGCAAACTCCAAGCAGCTAACACCCACTACGAAATAAGTCGCAAAGATCCAATCCCTCCTCCCAGACTGCGAGTTTTGTCTCCGGGGAGTTTTGCAATCCTGCGTCAACGCCAGATAGAAAAGGGAATTCCAGATTCGCAGTTGAAGTTTCCTCACATTAGCGAAGACCGAAACTTTTTAGCCGAATTGAAAGTAGAGCAGGAAATTAGATTGCCAGAGGACGAAAAATGTAAGGATGAAGTATGAAGTGTGAAAGATGAAGTATGAGATTTTAGCCTTCAACTGTCAATTGTCAACACGAATGCGTGCTTCCATTGCGGGTGGTAGCTGCCGCGAAGCGCCAACCTTCAACCAACAACTGCGGTCGGGGCAAGCCCTTCAGCCTTCATCCTTTCTTACTCTCCCCCCGCTAGCCTTAAAGAGTAATTTCTGTCACTCCACCAGCGTAGTGGACAGTTGGTGTGCTGTCTTGATTCGTGGTGACAATTTGGACGTTTTAAGGGAAACTAGAAAGCTAAATATTTAAAACAGCAGGCAAGAGAGGAAAGATTCATGGAACTGGCTACGACCTTGACAAGTCAGACAGTCCAGAATGTTGTCCGTGAGGTGGGCATCAATCCAGATTACTGGTATGCAGTTGGATGGGCAAACGAACTAAAGCCTGGCAAGATTATGCCCGTTGAGATTTGGCAGCAGAAAATTGCCGTCTATCGTGAAGCTAATGGTCAGCTACACGCCTTAGAGGATTTTTGCCCTCACAAAGGAATCCCACTACATAAAGGCAAAGTTCATGGTTGCAACCTGGCTTGTGCTTATCACGGGTGGGAATTTGATGGTAATGGCAAATGCGTTAGCGTTCCCTATTTACCTGAAACCCAAAAACTTCCCCGCGCTCAAACTCGCAGCTATCCAGTTCAGGAAAAATACGATCTGCTCTGGGTTTTCCCTGGCGATCCTGACGTAGCCGCCACTAAACAGCCACCAGAAATCAAAGAATTTGGCAGTCCCAACTGGTTAATGGTGCCTGTTCCTGCCTGCATCAAAGCACATTTTTCGATTTGCAATGACAACTCGATGGATGTCTTTCATGGTTTTTTGCATGAAAAATTGCAAGGTTGGTTTGACCCAGTTCTGCTGAGTTTAGGAGAGACGGAAGCAACTGTAAGCGCTGAATATCAGGTTTCCTATAAAGGTCAGATGGCGAAATTTTTAGGATTGAGCGATCGCGCTGACTCTGTAACAACCTTACCTGTAACCACCGAGTATCGTTACCCTAATTTCTACAGTTCTCTTCAAGGAATTTCTACTCTATATTTGATGCGGCTGCCAGTAGGCCCAACTGAAACTCGCTCAATTGCTTACTTCTTTTTCAAAGTTCGCTTGCCTAAATGGATACTCAGACCACTCAAGCCACTGCTGCAAACACTGCTGCAACGCTTTGTGTTGCTGAAGTTTCTCGCTCAAGATATAGAAATGGTCGAAAGCGAACAGCGAAACTATATGGCGAATCCCAATCGGCGCTATGTCGAAATTAACCCAGCAATTTTTGCCATCCAGCGGCTAATTGTCAGGCAATATGAACAATTTATGCAAAAATCTAGTCAATCGCGCTTTCAAAGGAACCAAGAATCGGAAAAATCTATCTCTAAGTCTTGCGCCGCTAACCATGATGAGTTTAACCAAGCAAAGCCAATTGGATGAACAGAATACTAACAGCGTCGGCTGCTGTAACTAAGCCACTACTAACCCGACTTCAGATTAATAGCTCAATACCGACGTTTCCAGCCAATGGCTCGTTTTATGAAAAACCACGATCGCATCTGCTATCTGGCGTTCTCTCCAACGAGCGAGCGCAGATAATGAACCAGTGAAAATATAATGTTGGTCCAGAAAAATAAGCTATCTGGGAATTAAGGTGAGGGGAGTAAATTCGTGCGAACAGTTAAAGAATACGTTCAGCGTTGGTATGAAACAGGGCTAGACCCCGATGAGTATATTTGTCATAGCAAACAAGGTAATTTAGTCGAAATTGAAGAAGCAGCTACGGGTGAGCGGCGCGCTGTCTTGACATTCTGCACTAATGATGTATTGGGACTAGTTCAAGAACCAGCTGTTAAGCAAGCAGCAATTGACGCAATTTTGCAGTACGGTACTTCTAATAGCGCTACCTCAGTTTTGAGCGGACGCATTGACTTGCACCGACAGCTAGAAGATGAAATTTCAGCTTTTAAGCATCTACCCCATACGCAGTTGTTTCTAAATGCCTGGATGGCACTGCAAGCCTTGATGGATGCCTTCTGTCACTTAGCAATTCCCGTACCAGGATTTCAGCATACCCGCGAGACTTTGATTCTGACAGATGTCTTGAATCATGGTTGTATTGTTTCAGCTATTGTCAATGCGGGAAATCGTTCGGGTAAGGTATTTAGCCACAGTCCTCGTGTCCGAGTCAAGGCATACCGCCACTGCGATACCGAAGATTTAGCTCGTAAGCTGTATCGTTATGCTCGTCCAGATGACAGAATATTAGTCATTTCCGATGCAGTCTTCTCAATGGATGGAGATATCGCACCGCTGCCAGACATGATAGAGGTGCTGCGTAATTACGAAGGCAGCGTGTTAGTGATGGATGAAGCCCACGCTAGCGGATCGATTGGCGCAACTGGTAGAGGCATCTACGAGCATTTTGGGATATTGCCACAGCAAGCAATTGAACAGGGTGTTATCCCCCTGATTATGACCACGTTCTCTAAATTTGCTGCCTCGGTTGGCGCGGCGATTAGTACTCACGTAGCAGAGTTAAAGCCGCTGTTGAATGTTTCTCCAACTTCAATTGGCACAGCTTCTTTGCCACCGCCAACCACCGCTGCTGCTTTAGAAAGTATCCGTCAAGTCCGTCAACGTCCCGAATTAGTGCAAAAACTTCAGGAAAATACCAACTACTTGCGCTCGCGTCTCGCTAAGCACGATTTTGCCGCTTTGGGTGAAACTAATGTCGTGCCTGTTGTCTTACCTTCAGATATTAATCCAAAGCTGTTTGCTAGACAAATCATGCAAAATCACGGGATTTGGGTTTCGCCAATTTGGTACATTGCCAAACCCCGAATGCGGATGACCGTTAACGCCCTTCATACCCAGGAAGAAATGGATCGTTTAGTTGAAGGCATGGTAGCAACTAGGGATTTGATGTATAAACCAATGATTAGTGCTTAATTTGTCATAAGTCATTTGTTATTTGTTCAAAGTCCATTGTCTATACTCTTGACTAATGACTAATGACTAATGACTAATGACAGCTAATAGCTAATTTATAGGTGCGATCGCAGTGCTAACGAAATCTTCAACTTTTGAAATCTACCCTGTCACCACTCCAGAAGAAAATGAAATGTTTCTGGATGTGCCATCGCGGGTATACGCCAACGATCCCTACTGGGTGCCACCAATTCGTAGTAGTGTTGCTAAGCAGTTTACCTCTAGCAATCCCTTTTTCAACTATGGGAAGCTACAGCAGTTTATTGCCATATCTCAAGAAACAGGTAAACCTCAGCCGTTGGGAACAATTGTGGCAGCTGTCAATCAGCGCTTGATTGAACGAGAAGGTCAAAATGTAGGATTATTTGGTTTTTTTGAGTGCATTCAAGATTTTGAAGTTGCGGGGGCTTTACTGAATACTGCCTGTGAGTGGTTGCGTCAGCAAGGCATGACAGTTGTTAGGGGACCAATTGATTTATCTACCCATAACAAATGTCTATTTTTAGTCGATGGCTTTGACTCACCACCAATGGTGATGATGCCCTACAACCCACCCTACTATCCAGAGTTTATGGAACGGGATGGTTGGCACAAAGCTAAAGATGCTTATGCATATGATTTTCCTTTAGACAAACCCTTACCAACAGAATTTGATAAAGCATATAGAATCGCTTGTCAATCTGGTGTCAACTTCCGTCCCATTAGAACCAAGGGTAAGGAATTTGAGCAGGATGCGATCGCCATCTATCATCTATTTAACCGCGCCTTTGCCAATAACTGGAGTTCTACCCCGCGCAGTGAGGCAGAATTCATGGAAGAAGCTAAGGATCTACAGAGCCTAATAGATCCAGATGTCTTCCCAATCGCGGAATACAATGGCGAAATGATTGGCTTCTTCATGGGTTTACCTGATTACAATATTCCGCTGAAACACCTCAATGGAAAGTTCAATTGGTTAGGAATTCTCAAGTTTCTATGGTATCGCCGTCAGATTGACCAAGGACGAGTAATTGTAATTTGCTCTTTGCCAGAGTATCGCCGGAAAATGGTTCCTCTGGCTTTGATTTATTTAGGAATGCGGGGCGGAATTCAAAAAGGTAAGCCCTATAAAAGAGCCGAACTAGGACACGCTTTCGAGGATAATTTTCCCTCCCGGAAGCTAATCGAAGCCTCTGGAGGTAAGATTTATAAGACTTACCGGATCTACGAAAAAGCTCTATGAAAGCGCTAGTTACTGGAGCAAACGGCTTTACAGGCTCTCATTTAGTCAATATTCTACAGCAGCGAGGCGACTCTGTTGTTGGTTTAGTCCGCAAGTCGAGCAACCTAACCCGTCTGGGCGATCGCTCCTTTGAGTTAGTATACGGAGATATTACCGATCGCGATGCTTTGCGAAAGGCAATGTCTGAGGTAGACACAGTATTTCACACTGCTGCTTATGTCGAGCTTGGGTTAGTAAATGCCGCAGAAATGGAACGGGTAAACGTAGAGGGAACCCGCGCCGTGATGGAAGTTGCCCAAGAATTAGGAGTGCCGAAAGTCGTTTACTGTAGCACTATTGGCATCTATGGCGACACTCAAGGCAAAGTCATCGATGAAACTTTTAAACGCACCCAAACAAACTTTTCCTCGGCTTATGACAGCACCAAATACGAAGCGCAACAAATAGTAGATCGAACTGCTGCTCAAGGTTTATCTGTTGTTAGCGTTATGCCTTCAGGAATTTTTGGTGCTGACGATCCCCATTTTGGCCCAGTTTTAAAGCAATTTCTTAAAGGCGGACTTAAGCTATGGGCTGGAGGCGATCGCATTACTGGCATTGTCCATGTTGACGATCTAGCCAATGCCATGATTTTAGCAGCAGAAAGAGCTAAACCTGGGGAACACTACATTATTTCTGCTGGTGACTTAAAAACCAGAGAAATGTTTGAAATTCTGTCAAAATTAACAGGTATTCCTGTCCCCGGTGAAGCACCCAAACCCCTAGTTAAGCTAGTAGGAAACATACTCGATCCTGTTGGACGTTTACTCAATTGGCAACCGCCCCTGAGCCGGGAACGAGTTCACTATGTTTATGATCGCTGCGTCCGCGTAGATGCAACTAAAGCTAGAAAGGAATTAAGCTGGCAACCGCGTTCAGTTTCACAAACTCTAACTGAGATAGTCAAAACTATAAATAATGAATTATGAATGCTGAACGCTGAATGTTGAAAGAAAACCGCTAATGGTTAGTAATAAGTTGCAAAAACGTTTTATTTGAATGTTTCAACCTTAAATATCTTTACTACGTAACGAGTAACAATTCATCATTCATCATTCATCATTCATCATTTCTTCAACACCCCATCTTCCAGATAGGCAACTCTATCGGCTACATCAATAATTCGAGGATCGTGAGTTACCATCAGGACAGTACAGCCTTGTTCCTTAGCCAAAGTGCGCAGCAACTGAATGACATTATGTCCGCTTTGGGAATCTAAAGCAGCTGTTGGCTCGTCTGCCATAATCAATTTAGGATTGCCTGCTAAAGCACGGGCGATCGCTACTCGCTGCTTTTGTCCTCCAGATAGTTCGCTTGGCTTCTGGTTGACATAACTACTACCCAACTCCACTTGTTCGAGTAGCAACTGCGCCTGTTTGCGGGCTACTCCTCTAGTAATACCTTTATAATTCAGTACTAATTCAACATTCTCGGCTGCTGTTAGGGCCGGAAACAAATTAAAGCCCTGAAAAATAAAGCCAACGTTCTCAAGTCTATATCTTGCTAGCTTTTCTCTAGACATCCTGGTGATTTCTTGTTCCAAAAGATAGACTTGTCCTTCTGTTGGTGTGAGTAATCCAGCTAAAATTGACAGCAGAGTAGTTTTGCCCGAACCAGAAGGCCCCATTAATAATTGGATATCGCCACTTTTGATAACTAAATCAATTCCTCTAAGGACTTGATAATACTGTTTTCCTGACTCGAATGTCATCTCTATTCCTTCGGCAACAATGGCTGCTTCAGGATAATTTGAACCAATTGAGGTACTAGTAACCTTTTGGCGGTTCTTTTTTGAACTAGTAAGTTTAGTTAAAGAAACAGTCATTAGTGTAAGTTTTTAAACAAGTAAGGTTTAAATTTCAACGACCTTGAGCGGAAATGTAAACTTATTAAGTAATGTTACATACTATCTATTTTACTGAATACCTATCTATAGAGATAGGACTTTTAGGAATAAGCCCTTAAGAGTTCATCTATATAAAAAGGAAGATAAATCGAGCTTGAAATTTATCTTAAAATTTGCTCAAATTATGCTTTAAATACGATTGCTGGATCGACGCGCGTCACCTTTTGAATCGCAAACACAGCGGCACCGATGCAAATTGCTACTGTGATGCCAAAAACAGCTAGAGCAGTCAGTGGTGTAATTAGAATTACGATTCCTTGAGTGGCAAAAGTCCAAGCACCCAAGCCCAAGCAAAGAACCATGCCGGGAAAATAACCTAAAACTGCCATCCAAAGCGCTTGCTCCACAATCACGCCATATATAGTCCAATCAGACGCACCCATTGCCTTAAGCGTTCCAAACTCTTTCAAATGGTCAGACACAGAAGAATAGAGAATTTGACCAACAATAATGCCGCCGACAATAATACCCACAGATGCCCCTAAGCCGAGAATAAATCCAAAGCCAGTTCGCTTTTGCCAAAACCTTTGAGTTTTTCTGGTTAATTCAGCTTTTGTAAAAGCACGAGTATTTGGTATGGCGGCTTCCAGCCTCTGCTTAAGTACCTGTAAATCCTGACCGGGTTTAGCTCGAATTAATACAAAAGTAATGCTGTCTGAGTCAGTTAACGGTTTGGGTGGAGAAGTGGTTTGCTGGGCTTTTTCGAAAGTGTTAGTACACTGAATGTCCTCCGAACCCGATTGCATCTTACAGGAGAGACGAGTAGTCTGCCCAGAATTTAGATAAGCGTTGGCATTCTCCAACGAGGTGAAAACAAAAGGATCTGAACTGATAGAACGATTCCCTTGGGTTAAACCAACTAAACGAGCTGGTATTGAATTCACTTGAGCCACATCACCTATATTGTCTACATCCAAGGATTTCAGGTTACTTGAATCCAACATAACGGTGTAAGGCTTTTCCAGATCGCTCAAACTACCTTGAGTGATATTTCTCGGTCTAAACAATTGCCCTTTAGGATCAAATCCAAGCGCTCTGACTGGATTAATTTCATTGCTATTTTGATGCCAAATAGCTCCCCTGGCAATTAGCGCTTCTGCTCTATCGACACCTGCAACTCGTTGAGCCTGCCTCACGGAAGTGGCAGGAATGGACAGTGTTAATGCAGTGTGTACCAGAGTATTTGAAGCAACCCAGATGTCGGCATTAGAATTGTCAATTAACAACGAAGTCGAGCGAGTAAATCCATTGAATATTCCCGTTTGAATTGTGACTAAGCTGACGGCAAACATAATGCCCGCTTGAGCCACAAGGAAGCGAGGAATATCTTCTAATAGGTTTTTACGAGCAAGTGAAACCATAGGGAAAAGCCTGTATAACAGTATTTTACCGAGCTACAATTTTTATTCATTTTTAAGTAGACACTTTGTCGAGCGTCAACACCCGAATGGTAGAGAAGGATGAAATGTGTAGCTTGCTTTCCCTTAGAAGTAGGCGATCGGGATGAAGGCGGGATGGGTAAAGACTTAAACTTTTCATACCTGCTTGGGACGACTTCTTGCTGCCCCTAGTTTAAGCACCCAAACGCCCAAGCGTTCCTAAATTTGAAACCACGCTGTTAGCGCCACTGCTAAAGCATCGGCGGCATCATCAGGGTGTGGAATGTAGTCTAAATTCAACTCCCGCGCCACAGCTTGTTGCACTTCGTACTTATCTGCATTGCCCCAGCCAGTGAGCGCTTGTTTGATTTGAGCAGGTGTAAACTCAACATAGGGAACATGATGCTGGGCTAATACCAACATGAGTACGCCCCGCGCCTGTGCCACTGAGATGGTGCTAGCCATACGGTAAAAAAACAGTTTTTCAATCGCTACCAAATCTGGCTGCCATTCTTTTAATATGGTGTGCAAGTCCTCGTAAATTGTACAGAGTCGCTTACCGATTTCAGTGTCAGCAGTAGTTTTAATTACCCCAAAATCAAGTAGCTGCACTGGAGTTACTACCACGTTGCTGGGAGTGATGGCAGACTTATTATTTGTTTTTGTAGCGAGGGCATCTTCCATTTGGCAGCAAATTGCGCCAAATCCCAAAATTGCTAGTCCTGGATCTAATCCTAAAATTCGCCTTTCTGCTTTCACCTTTTTTCCTTACCCTTACCCCATACCCGTACAGGCAGGTTGATGAATAACTTGTTTGAATTATGAGTTGTAGAGATGCAATATATCGCGTTTTTCCTTACAATTCGCTCTAACTTAAAACTTAAAACTACTTCATAGTCGCCTCTAGTAAATCCCTACTCCCTGTTTGCTTACACAATCGCCATTTTTCCGAAAAATTTGTCAATTAAATTAGTTTTTAGTTGGTCAATCCTCTGTTATACATTTTCTATCACCCTGCCCCATACCAGCTATGTCAATCGGTTTTATTAAACGAGTTCTAAAAAATTTTAGGCAGGAATCACGCCACCGCACTTCCCGTCGGGTAAGCCAATGGTTCAAGTGGTTATCTCCTGGTTTATCGATCAAACGCTGGTTGCTCATTAGTGCCACTGGTGTTCTGCTGACGAGTTTAGGTCTGGCGATTTGGATTAAACTAACGCCAATTTTTTATGCAATTCAGTTAATTCAAGAAATTCTGACAGCGATCGCAACCACCGTCCCTAACTATATCAGCGGCCCTTTAGTGCTGCTTGGCGGTCTGTTGTTGATTTTTTGGGGACAAACCCGAACAGTAGGTTCAATTACCGAAGTACTCAGATCGGAGGGAGACGAAGAACTGATTGACGTGCTGTTGAATTATCGCCGCTTGAACCGGGGACCAAAAATTGTGGCAATTGGCGGCGGTACGGGATTATCAACTTTGTTAAGAGGGTTGAAGACATATAGCGCTAATATTACCGCTATAGTCACCGTAGCAGATGATGGTGGTTCTTCAGGGCGGTTGCGACGGGAAATAGGTGTATTGCCGCCAGGAGATATTCGTAATTGCTTAGCAGCACTAGCGTCAGAGGAGAAGCTATTAACAGAACTGTTTCAGTATCGCTTCAAGGCTGGGGATGGGTTGACTGGTCACAGTTTTGGTAATCTGTTCCTGACGGCTATGAGTGAAGTTACTGGGGATTTAGAACGAGCTATCGCTGCTAGTTCTAAAGTTTTAGCGGTACGGGGTCAGGTACTACCAGCAACTTTAAGTGATGTGCGGCTGTGGGCAGAATTAACCGATGGTCGCCGAATTGAGGGCGAGTCAAGTATCACTAAAGCAGGGGGTAATATTGTCAGAATTGGCTGCGTTCCTGCTAATCCTCCAGCTTTACCCAGAGCCATACAAGCGATTGAGGAAGCTGATTATATTATCATCGGCCCTGGCAGCTTATATACCAGCGTGATTCCAAATTTGTTAGTGCCAGAAATTGCTCATGCGATCGGCAAGCGGTGTCATGGTAAGGGAAATCATGCCATACCTTCTATTTATGTCTGTAATATCATGACCCAACCAGGGGAAACTCAGGGTTACTCTGTTGCTGACCATATTCGCGCGATCGATGCTGCTTGCGGACAACAGCTATTTAGTGCTGTCCTGGTACAAAAGCAGCCTCCTTCTGAAAAAAGTTTATACCGCTATACTCAGGAAAATTCTCATGCGGTCTTTCTCGATCGCGAAGAAGTAGCTCACTTGAAGCGGCGGATTATCCTCGCTAATGTGATGGATGAGGATGAAGATGGTTTAGTACGTCATAATTCCGAGCGCTTGGCTGGAGTGCTAATACGATGGTATGGTCGGGCGCAAAAGGCTTATAGGGACGTTTAAAAGAGCAGGGGATGCAGTTCTTGTGCAGGGGATGCAGGGGGAGAAAGAGCGATTGATAAAATTTACTTTGGCAGGTGCAGAGGCGACGCGATCGCTTGGTATAACTTTAGGGCGATCGCTTAAGGCTGGCAGTGTAATTTTCTTAGAAGGCGATCTAGGTAGCGGCAAAACCACTCTAGTGCAAGGTATTGGCGCAGGGCTAGGTATTACAGAGTCTATTGTTAGTCCTACCTTCACTTTAATTAATGAATATTCAGAAGGACGCTTGCCGCTTTATCATCTAGATTTGTATCGTTTGCAACTGCAAGAAGTAGCAGCCATGCAGCTAGAAACCTATTGGGAAGGAATAGAATTACCCTTGGGAATTGTGGCGATTGAGTGGGCAGATCGGTTAGATTACAAGCCGCCTAGTTATTTACGAATTTGTTTGACTTACCAAGGCGAGGCCGAGCGAGTTGTAGAATTTTTTCCTGTGGGTGAGTTTCAAATAGACTATTTACTAAATGAGCTTGGCAATAATTATTAGATCAAACACATTTACGATGCTTTGAGTAGTGTAATACTGTTGCTAGGTCAGGCTTTAGAAAAACCTCTTATTTTAGCGTTAACTAAAGATAAGAATTAAGAATAAAACAGAACTAGTAGCCCGGCAATGCCCACAATTACCATATTTGGTGGGCATTGCCGGGCTACTAAATTATCTATTGTTTCAATAAAATAGTCTCCCTTAAAAAGGGGGTTTATGGAATCTATTAAGATTGAAGTTACAAAAAGTAAATAAAGGGTGAGCCTCTTATTTAATCGTTACCTGGCGTAAGCTGGGTAACTAGCAACTTGCAAATAGAGTAAATTGGTTTGAGAAAATGCTAGAACCAGAACAAATATTACAAAATCGCTATCAATTAAAAGAAAAACTAGGTGAAAATGCTGCTCGTCAAACTTGGCTAGCAGTTGATTTAGAAATGTCCGATTCGGACGCTGCTCAAGTTGTAGTCAAATTTTTATGCTTTGGCGGTCAAATTCAGTGGGAAAATCTTAAATTGTTTGAGCGTGAAGCACAGGTACTTAAACAGCTAAATCATCCACAAATTCCCAATTATCGAGATTATTTTTGTATTGACGATCGCTTTTTATGGTTTGGCTTGGTAGAAGAATATATTCCTGGTTCCTCGTTCAGAGAATTACTCGATCGAGGAAAGAGATTTAGCGAACAGCAAGTGCGAAAAATTGCTATCAATTTACTAAACATTTTAGTATATCTCCACGAACTTAACCCACCAGTATTGCATCGAGATCTCAAGCCGAGTAATTTAATTTGTGGCGAAGACGAGCAGATTTACCTGGTTGATTTTGGGGCGGCACAAGATACAGCAGTGAAAGAAGGAGCGACTTTTACTATTGTTGAAACTTATGGTTATACGCCGATGGAACAGTTTGGCGGTAGGGCGGTTCCCGCATCAGATTTATATGCATTGGGAGCCACATTAATTCATTTATTAACTGGTAGCGCGCCAGCAGATTAACCTCAAAAAGATTTACGGATTCAATTTAGCGCTCGCACTAATATTAGTCCTAAATTGGTAGCTTGGATTGAACAGCTAATAGAACCTGTTCCCGAAAAAAATTCAGCACTGCTAAGCAAGCAATCGCAGCACTTGCATCTAATTATCAAGGTAATTCTCTGCATCGTTTTAACAAAGGAAAAATTCAGCCACCCTCTAATACTCGTGTTGAGATAAATAAGTCACCTACGCGACTACAAATTAAAATTTTATCTGGGATAACAAAACCGCTATCTTTATTTGTACCTATTGGTTTGAGTGCAATTGGCTCTGCTTTATCTTTTCTATTTGTTTTGTACTTTATTTGGCAGTTGATAGGCATAGGTTTGCTATTTTTACCAATTAACTTTAGTTTAATTAGTTTATCTATTTTAATGTCCTTATTTTTAAAGCTTACAGAGCATCTTTTTAGCAAAATCGAAGTTGAATTTACACCTGAAAGTTTTAAAATAAAAAACAAATTATTTGGAGTAACATACCAGAAACGCAAATCATCAGCTCTAAATATTCAAGATGTTTCAATTGAGTACAGTTCCAGAAGTAATTCAAAGCCTGTGGGAATCACCATAACATCTGAATACCTAAACCGATTTATCAGGCATTCATTTGGTAGCACTTTTTTTGGTAATAAATTGAGTGAAGCTGAAATGATTTGGATAGCTCAAGAAATTCGAGACTGGTTACAGGCTAGGTAAGAGTAAGATGTCGAAGTAATTTTAGGTATATCATTATACTTATTTTTTGGCGAATAGAAGCATTTTGTTGCTGTCTGTTTTTATGAGCAGGTTCAAATTTTGCAATTATTGTTTACATGACTTAATATACTTCTAATAAGTACATTTACTCTCTGAGGGTAATGTCGATGCTTGACTTAGGCTTATGTACTCAATCTGCTAGCCATTGGCTTGTTTTGAAGTCAACGCTTTTTCACTGGCTAATGACTCCCACACTAGTAGTACTGACACTCACAACTGTTACTTTAACACCCTGGATCTTGCCAAAAATAGCTTGGAAGCAGCAATTAATTCGTCTGGGAGGCGGTTGATTACTGATTTACTTTATTGCTACTTTTCCTTTAACGATCGCATTGGCAAATAAAGGACTAGTTGCATTCGTACCAGACGATCCGGGTGTAAACACAGACGCGATCGTGATTTTAGCTCGGGGAGAGACATTAAGACCTTCCAGAGTTGCAGTTGCGGCTGAACTTTGGCACGATCGCCGCGCACCTTTGATTTTTGCCAGTGGTGCGGGAGACGGCGGTGAAATTGAGTCCGAACTCAAAAAGAAAGGTATTCCTGAATCAGCATTGGCAAAAGAAACTTGTTCTCGCACTACGGAAGAAAATGCGCTTTTCACCGCATCAGTTTTGCAACGACGAGGGGTGAAAAAAATTCTGTTAGTTACCGATCCACCCCATATGTTGCGATCGCTGATGACTTTCAGTAATTTAGGGTTTAAAGTTTTTCCCCATACCAGTCCACTACCATCAGATCTAGCTACTCCCAAACAAGCCGCAATGGTTTTCTACGAATATATGGGTTTAGTTAGCTACGGCTTAAAAGGCTACATTCTCCCTCCCAGCAACGCCAACGAGAAAAATCCTTAGTAGACATTTTTACGGCAAAATATCGGCTCCAAGACTGTCATTAATCATTTCTGATTACCAAGGACTAGTGACTAATGACAGACACCAAGAAAAATATTTAATTCAAGAGGTGGATTAGCCGATCAAACGAGTACAGATTCAGAAGCGATGGGAACTGCTGCATTCACCAAAGGTAACAACGGGCCATTCTGTTCCTGACCGTTGACAGCCAACTCGCTATGACACAGATAAACCCTCTCTCCCACACGTCCAAGCAAATCCCGCATAATCCGCTTCAGTCTCTCGTCATTTGCATTCATTTCCTCTTCTGCTGTCCAGGGTTTACCGTACCGATGCTGTAAAAACAACGGCGCACCATACAAAGTTGCTGCACCACCACTCAACCACAGTGGTGAGCCAGCATCTAGCCAAAATTGCCAGCGATGAAACCGCCGACTAGAACGATATTGGAAGATGGTCGCTAAGGTGACAGCGCGACTGGCTGGGCCTATGGGACGAACAGGATAAGGATTAGCCGTAATGGCTCCACGCCGTAGCAATTGGATAAATTGAGCAATAGTAGCATTAGGTGTGGTATTCTCATTACTATAATCCACTTGGTAATGTTCTATCTGCCGCAACCGAGTATCAACTTCCCAGTAATGTTGGGCAGTTTCCAACAATTCCCGTAAAGCAGCCAATTGGTCATAAGGAAGATTGCTACCATTCCACAAAAATTTCTGAATCGCTCTATCTAACAGCGAAATTGGACTGGGGAGGAGACGCTGTTGCCAGTGCGATCGCTGTTGCTCAATCCACTCGACAATCTGCCCATAAGCCGCAGTTGCAGCATATCCCAGCCTGTCCCAGCGGTCATATACTGTCACTGGCAACAAATTCGGGCGATCGGGATGCGGTTCAAAGCAGTAATCCGCAATTAAACCAGATCTCACCGGATCGATTGATAATTGGTAATTGGTAATTGGTAATTGGATTTTAGATTGGATTTTCTCCCCAAATTCCTCAGCTCCCCCTGCAACCGAGGCTCCCCCTGCAACCGAGGCTCCCCCTGCTCTGTTACTAAGTACTACCAGCATCTCAGCTACTGCATCCCGATCTACTAGCCGTCCTAAACCGGGATAGACTAAGGCAAGTAGGGTAAGTAGCGCTCTGATGATGGGCGAACTAATTAGGGGGCGTTGGTCGTTGAGAGACTCTACGGGGATTCCCTGCTTGGATAAGATTTCTACTAGGGTGTAGCGCGCGATCGCATCTAAACCTGGAGCAATTACTGCTATTTCTTGCGGTTGTACTTCTTTTGACTGTACCGCCTGAATAATTAACTTAGCTGTTTGTCGCAATAAATCTGCACGAGAAGTAGTTTGCAGCGTCTGCACCGACTCTGGTAAATTTAACAGCACCATCGGCTGGGTGACTGATTCCACTACTGGCTCTGCTAGCGTCTCGGCTAAAGAAGGCATTGGGGGCGCGCTCAAGGTTTCTACTTGGCATCGCTGTGATAGTTTTTTGAGGTAATTGGGATCGGCTCCCAATCCCAAGCGTACAGCACTGTCAGAATTATATGTAAATGCCCCGACTGCTCCTCGATCGAGAAGAAATTCAAATAGATCGCGGGCGATCGCTGGATAATCATCTACATCATCCGCCAGTACAAGCCGAAACCTTCGGGTTAAATACTGTTGGTAATAGGGGTTAGGTAGAAGGTGGCGATAGTAAAGCTCAGTAGTAATTCCATAAGTCAGAAATCCTCGTTCCCAACACCAGTTACGCCACTGTAATAGTAGGGTGTGGGGATTTTGGATTTTGGATTTTGGAGCCACTCGCTCAGAGGGGTTTCCCCAAGTTGAGGAAGTGGCGTGATTTTGGAGCCACTCGCTCAGAGGGGTTTCCCCAAGTTGAGGAAGTGGCGTGATTTTGGATTTTGAATTTTGGATTAAAGTTTCTCCCTCAGCTTCCTCAGCTTCCTCAGATCCCTCAGCTCCCCTTACTTCCATCGCAGCTAGAACACTAGCAATCTCCTCTAAAGGTGTACCGCTGTAAGCTGCTAGTTGTAAGATATCCAAAAGACGACGCACTAATCGAGATTCACTTACACCAATGGGGCGTAAAATTTCTTCATCTAATTGCTGATGCCAAAGAAGAGTTGCTAATTCTTGCTCAGTTTCTGGGCGTAACCTGACTGGAAACTGTGCTTTTAGGTTCAATAGTCCAATTAGCAAAGGCCAGAATAAAATTACTTCATCCTGAAAAAAACCCAGTGGTGTCTTGGCACGAATTGGATATTTCCCAGATGTAGCTGCCACAATTGAATCTGCTAATTCCCGCCGATTATCGTCATTTGCAGCCAAAACCAAAACGGCTGGTGGCGGCGATTGAGTATGTAAGCGTTGGGGTACGCTTTCAGTTGCAGAATGTATCTGTCTGCGGGTAGAAAATTTTTCCTGTATATGACTCTCACTTTCTACCCATCTACAGAAGCGCTCGACTAAACGAGTCGTCTTACCACTGCGACTAGAACCAATTATCCAAATAGAATCAGACAGCACTAACTGTGTCCTCGAAGATTTGTTAAGATACCTCGTACACTAGCTTGAGTTTAAGATTTTCCCATCAAAGCTGGATAGTTAACTGGCGATGAAAAAGTCTAGTTGGACACAACAAGTTTACTCTTATCTACGCAGCGCTCAACAATGGTATCTCGATACACCGGAGCGATCGCTAGATGAAGCCTACAAAGCTGCACTACTAATCAAAGCGATTGAAGACGAACACTTCAATGGCAAGAAAATAGCGCCTGAATTCGCTAACTATGGCGGTGGCGTTATGGCTTATTTTGAGTCAGAACTGAAAAAACACCTAAAAACTATTCGCATGAGACTTGTAGAATTTAATGCAAGTCGTGGAATCTTTGGTAGCTCAAATCAAACCATCACCAAACTATCTAGAAATGATGGCACTACTTCACCGAAAGACTCCTTTGCGATTCAATCTAGGAATAATCCCGCTTTAATTCTGGAAAAACTCAGATTTATTGATGAAGTAGTATCGAAATATAATGCGGAAGAGAAAAATATATCTTCCCCAGTTAGAACCCCAGAAATCGTAATAAATGACCCAAATGAACCGTTGTTAAGGAGTGCAGAACAACCAGTAAAATCTATTAGTATTCCTAAAAAAGTAACCAGTAAAACAGAAGAAACAAGTGTAGTACCTCGCTCTATTTTAAGTACATTAAATCGCCTGAAAGTTGAATTAGATCCAAATGCAGAAAGAGAAGTAGTTGAGAAGTTTCGTGCTTCTCAGCGGCGAACATTAATTTCTGTCAGATTGGTTCTACTATTAATTATAGTACCATTCTTGACGTTTCAAGTATCAAAAAATTTAATTATTAGTCCAATTGTCGATCGCTTTAGAAGTTCCGAACAGGCTGAAGTATTCCTCAATTCTGAAATGGAAGAAAAAGCGTTGCTGGAAATGCAAAGATTTGAGGAAAAAATCAAGTTTCAAAATTTATTGAATGGGGTAATCGAACCTTCTCCGGAAAAAATTGAAGAGAGGATGAAGGAGAAGGTACACGAATTAGCTGAGGAATTCCGCGCGGAGGGGGCTAATGCGGTCAAAAATGTTTTCGCGGATATGTTAGCTGTTGGAGCTTTTGTTTGGCTGCTGCTTGTGAGCAAGAGAGAACTTGCTGTATTGAAGGAATTTTTCGATCAGATAGTGTACGGCTTGAGCGATAGCGCTAAGGCATTTATCATTATTTTGTGTACAGATGTCTTTGTAGGCTTCCACTCACCACACGGCTGGGAAGTAATTTTATCAAATGTATCCCGGCATCTTGGACTGCCTGAAAATCACGATTTCATTTCCCTATTTATTGCTACGTTCCCAGTAATTTTGGACACAATATTTAAATATTGGATATTCCGATATTTGAACCGGATTTCACCTTCAGCAGTTGCTACTTATCGCAATATGAATGAATAAAAAAGTATGAAGTATGAAGTATGAAGTAAAAATTTTTATTCTTCAGCCTTTATCCTTGATCCTTCGATCGAGTTCCTGCTTTTGTTGCAAAAGTTGCTGTAGCTGCTGGTAACGAGCGATCGCCATACTTACACTTGGTAGCTGATCTAAAGGACAAGGATAAGACCATTGCTTACCAGATGCATCCAAACCACAAAGACGGTAAATAGCAGCAGGTAAGCTATTGGTTTCTTGTCCTGATGAGTCGCTACCAAACGCTTCTACATTATCAACTACACGTTCAAATGAAATTTCCCGTAACGTGCAATTTTCGGCTGCTGGTGGTGGAGGATAATACTCTAACCAACCATCTACAATTGGACCTTGATAATAGAGGTCTTGAATTTGACGTAAGACTTGCTCAAATTTTGCCTCGTCATCTATCTCGGCTGTAGAATTTTCTGCTAAAGAGTTAATTTCTATACTTGTCTGTTCAACTGGAAGCAAACAACTATTACTAGCAGCGGTGAGATGAGGTAATTCGGGCGTTTTGGCTGCTTCTGGTGTTGGTTGAGGAGAATCACTCTGTTGCTGTACGTCAGAATCGCTTTTTGCCGTTTTCAGAAAAATTTCAAATGAGTAAGTGCGTTTTTTGGCGGCGCTTGGTTGCGGATTAGCAGTATTCTTTAGCTTTTCTAATTGGTTTAAGGCTTCTTCAATGCGTTTTAAAGCGTTTTTCATTGTTACTGGCTAACTACGGCAATCCTAAATAATTCCTGAAAATACTCCGGAGATGATTGTTAATAGTTGATTGTTAAATAGTTAATTGTAAATATGTATTTACAATTAATAGTGAACCATTAACTTCCTACTTGGAAATTATGCTCGAATCTGGCGACAATTTTAACTGTTAAAGATGAATTCCGAAACTCCTGCTTTAGGTAAAGTAATTTTAGTGACCGGGCCTGCTAGATCTGGCAAAAGTGAATGGGCAGAAAACCTGGCGTTTCAGTCTGGTAAACCTGTGATTTATGTGGCAACAGCTAAAGTTGAGCCAGCCGATTCAGAGTGGGTGGCACGGATTGAACGACACCGCGATCGCCGTCCACCAAACTGGGTAACTTTGTCAGAGCCGCAAAACTTAGTGGAAGCTATTGCAACCACTCCCTGCTTTAGTTGCCTTCTAATTGATTCCTTGGGTACTTGGGTGGCTAATTTGCTGGAAGAAGATAACACTAATTGGGACTCGACAGAGCAAAATTTAATCTTAACTTTAGAGCAGATCGGAACTAGGGATGCGATTATAGTCGCAGAGGAAACTGCTTGGGGCGTAGTGCCAGCTTTTGCCAGTGGGAGAAAATTTCGCGATCGCCTGGGCAATTTAGTTCGACGTTTGGGAGCGATCGCCCATCCCGTATACTTAGTAACAGGAGGTCACGTTCTTAACCTCAGTACTCTCGGTTTTCCTTTGCCAACAACACCTCCTTTCAGGAGATAGCATAGAATTAGAATATTTTTTCCGACTATTCACAACTGAATTTAAACTAAAATTTATCATTCATGGATACAATGGCATCTGCAGAAGAAGTAAGGCAATATCTTGCCTACTGGTTTCAGTTGGGCAAGGGTGTTCTCATTCGTAATGGGCAGGAAAGTTTACTACCACAACCTGTGTTTCAGAGCGATCGCTATAGTCAAGCATTTGAAAACTGTTGGCAGCTTCTTACTTCACCAGAGTCGGGAGACTGTTATCTAGAGGGAACGCAAGAAACAATAGCTGAACTATTGACATCAGAGTGGGTGATAAATCCCTGCGCCCGTTGCACGATGCCAATCCCAGTACGTGATGTTGGAATGCCGCCATTATCATGTCCCTGTAACGATCTGTCCAACTGGCCTAATACCGAACTTCCGCCACCGCGATCGCCTGTCAACTCGCAAGCACAACTAATGGATATCCGAGATCGGCTCAAAAAAGGATGAAATGTGAAATGTGAAGTGTCAAGTATGAAATTTAATCTTCATCCTTCATCCTTCTTCTAACCACTAGCCACTAGTTCCCGTCGTCGCGGTACTTCATAACTCATAAAGTCATAAGCCATATCTGTTTGCGGAAAAATTGCCCGCGCTTCTAAAAGCAAATGTTGCAACTCAATGTCATTTCCCGGTGCATAGCGGGGGCTAAAATGAGTCATAATTAGCCGCTTGACTCGCGCTGCTAAAGCCGCTTGAGCTGCCATTGTTGATGTCGAATGCAAGCGCTGAAATGCCAATTCGGCATCCTGGTGAGAAAAAGTCGCTTCGTGAATCAACAGATCTGCATCTTCTGCCAGGGATACCGCCGCTTCAGTGTAAATTGTGTCAGTACAGTAAGCAATCTTGCGTCCCTCTTCGGTGGGGCCGCACAAAGAAGCTCCATCAATTACTCGTCCATCGTTCAGCGTCACTGTTTCACCCCGCTTTAGCTGACCGTAAACTCTGCCCGGAGGAATTTGCAACGCTTTGGCTTTTTCAACATCAAAGCGCCCTGGACGGTCTTTTTCCGCTACTCGGTAGCCGAAGGCTGGAACACGATGCTCTAATCGCTCACAGCTAACCGTGAACTCTTCATCTTCATACACTACTCCGGGCTGTACCGTATGGACTTGCACAGGATAGGACAAATGAGTTTGGGAATAACGGCTACAGGCGCGGAGATATTCGTCTAATTTAGGTGGGCCATAAATATCAATTCGGTGAGGATTACCTGCTAAACCGCAGGTAGCTAAAAGCCCCATCAAACCGAAAATATGATCGCCATGCATATGGGTGATAAAAATGCGGCAGATTTGACTGATTTTCAGGTCACTGCGGATGATTTGATGCTGAGTGCCTTCGCCACAGTCAAACAACCATAGCTCTGCACGTTGGGGTAAACGCAGGGCGACGCTGGAAACATTGCGCGATCGCGTTGGTACACCAGAACTAGTCCCTAAAAATGTAATTTGCACTGTGCTTGTCAGCCAAACTGCCAAATAAATTCTCTCTTCCTTTTCTATACTGACATGACAGCGCCCAAATTTTGCCCTGGCAGGGGGGGGGGAGTATCTCGCAGATGCGTAAAACTGCTTTGATTTTTTAGCTCAAGTAGCAACTTAACCTTTACTTAAATTTTTTAAATTGACCTTTTTAGTCTAAAACAGTACTAACTTCCTCTAAGTACAAATTAATTTTTTTTTCGCTCAAGCCTAGCATTCAAAATACTTATGAGCAATAACAAATTTTGTACTATTTAATACATTAAATTGTGTGATTAGAAAAAGCCGCTACTGGTTTTGTTTGCGCTTGATCGTAGTAATTTAACCAGCGAATAATACTTTAGGTAGTGGCAAAGCTATTTAGTAACATTTCTTCTAAGTTTATGGCAATTCATTTTTAAAGATTATGTAAAACTCATGTAAAAATCCTTTAAAAATGTACGCAGAGCGTGATAGTGTTTTAACATTAACTAAATTGTAGAGTCGAAAAAGTTGAAAATTAATAAACAATGATTTATTAAGCAAAAGGATGATTTAAAACTCAGATTTAATACATAAGTGGAGGGTTTAAAAAGCTTAATCAATCTGGTAATTATTAAATCCAGTAATCTTTTTGTGCCCAACCCAAGCAGAGTGAAAAATAGTGGCAAATTGGCAAAAAATCCTCTGAGGTATATGGCAAACTTGAGTTAATACATCTGGACACAAAATCATAAAGGTAGTTAAACGAAGTAAATAAGTTAATAATCCGGTAGCTTAATTAGATAATTATCGAGACATTGTTTACCAAGAGTTAAGCAATAGAAAAAACTGATGTAATAGTGGCAATATGCTATTTTTAATATTGTTTCAACCAAGTTACTTATAAAAGAGAAACTAGAGTTAACAAGCAGTATTAAGCAGGATTAATTTGTCAAATTATGCAGAAGCGCTCAAAAGGTGAGGCTAATGATAGAGAGAATATCCCAAGCTTTATTTAGACTAAAAAACAGACATTTTATTGCCATTGATGCAATTGCCTTTTTGATTGCACCTTTATTGGCACTAGCACTGCGTTTAGATCAATTTAATATTTTTAACATTTTTAAGATATATGGATTGGAGCTAATTCCGATCGCGGCGCTGTTTTTGGCAATAAAACTGAGCGTACTCTATAGTTTTGGTTTCTACAGACGATACTGGCGTTACGCCAGCATTGATGAACTAACTCAAATCACCATGCTAGCAGCAGCAACGATCGTGCTGGAAACTTTTGTTGTGTATGCTCACAATCACTGGTTAGCCTTGTCAGACACCAATCTACCGCGATCGCTACCACTGCTCGATGGAATACTTAGCTTGCTGTTTGTTGGCGGTTTGCGGTTCAGTATTCGTGCTGTCGAAAGAGCCAGCCAAAAACAAACAAACTCTACTCATGACGAGCGCGTACTGATCGTAGGTGCGGGAAACGCGGGCGTACACTTGGTACAGCAGATGCAACAAGACCCGCAACTGGGTATTTATCCGATCGCGTTCATTGACGACGATCCAACCAAATTAAGATTATACATTCGCGGGTTGCCTGTAGTTGGCGATCGCCATACTATTCCCAAATTTGTGGGGAGTCTGGGCATCAACCGCGTCATCATTGCTATGCCTAGTGCTTCTGGAGAGGTAATCCGAGCAATTGTAGAAATATGTCAATCTGCTGGCATTCGCACCAGCACCTTACCCGGAATCAATGAAATAATCAACGGTCGTGTAGGCATAGAAAGCATTCGGGACATCAAAATTGAAGATTTGCTGCGACGAGAACTGATACAAACCGATGTCCAAAGAGTATCGAATTTCATCCAGGGTAAGAAAGTATTGATCACTGGTGCAGGTGGTTCCATTGGTAGCGAACTTTGTCGCCAAGTTTTCAAGTGCCACCCAGCCGAAATCATGCTTGTAGGACACGGAGAAAACTCTGTGTTCAATATCCAACAAGAGCTAGAAAGAGTTTTAGCAGCACTCAGACAAGATGGCACCGCTCAAGGACATATACCCCGGCTGGCTTGTTTCATTGCCGATATTCGATTTCCGTCACGCCTAGAACACGCTTTTGAACAATTTAAACCCGACATAATTTTCCATGCTGCGGCTCATAAGCACGTACCGCTGATGGAATTAAACTCACCCGAAGCAATTACTAATAATGTTTTAGGCACAAAAAACTTGCTGGATCTTGCCTTGCGATACAAAGTGAATCACTTTGTCATGATTTCCACAGACAAGGCAGTGAATCCCACTAATATCATGGGAGCAAGTAAAAGAACTGCCGAAATGCTAGTGTTGCAAGCGGCTAAAAAGAGTGGCAAGCCTTTTGTTGTCGTCCGGTTTGGCAACGTACTTGGTAGTAGAGGCAGTGTTGTTCCCACCTTCAAGCAACAAATTGCTCAGGGCGGGCCAATTACTGTGACCCATCCGGAAATTTGCCGCTACTTCATGACTATTCCTGAAGCAGTTCAACTCGTGTTACAGTCTGCTGTCCTAGGTCGTGGTGGCGAGATATTAATGTTGGATATGGGGCAGCCAGTTAAAATTGTTGACTTAGCAAAGGATTTGATTCGTCTTTCTGGTTATGAGGTAGGTAAAGACATTGCGATCAAGTTTTCCGGACTTAGACCTGGAGAAAAGCTTTATGAAGAACTGTTTATTCCAGGTGAGAAATACGAACCAACTGAGCATAAAAAAATTGTCATTGCTAAAAACGCCAGTAGTATTATTCCCAAAACTCTCGATTCTTTGGTAGAAGCTATTTGTGAAGCAGCACGGCAAAATGATGCAAAATTGATCGTCTTTTTGCTTCAGCAGTTGGTTCCTGAATATACACCTCAATTTCTCAAAACTGAGGCAAAAGCAGAAGCTTTCAAGTCAAAAAACGCTCTTGATGTAGCAACAGATTACTCACTGTCTGAGGCTAGACGTAAAACTATCCTAGATACGCCGATAAATGCGGTCGCTCTAACACCATCGCCGCTGGAGAAGGATTTAAAGCAAGCATTTGAGCAGCAAAAGTTTCAGATTCTCTATCAACCGATCGTAGTTTTACAAACGAATAGAATTATTGGTTTTGAAGCTCTCTTGCGCTGGCACCACTCAACTAAAGGTATAATTTCGCCAGCAGAATTTATGCCAGTACTTGAAGAAACTGGTTTAATTATCCCTATTGGTATGTGGATATTGCACCAAGCTTGCCGTCAAATGCGTCAATGGCAAGAACAATTTCCGACAGAAATGCCTTTGACAATTAGCATTAATCTCTCTAGCAAACAGTTTTATCAGCCGCTTTTGAGCAAACAAATTCAGCAAGTTTTGCAAAAAACAAGTTTGGATGCTTGTAGCTTGAGACTAGAGATTCCGGAAAATGTGATTCTGCAAAACTTGGACTTCGCCAACGAACAGATTTTGCAATTAAAAGCGCTAGGCGTTCAGTTGCAGATAGATAATCTGGGTATAGGCTATTCGTTCCTGAGTTTGATGCAACACCTGCCAAATCGGATGTGTTACGAACACTTCGATCGCTTAAATGTCGATCGCTCCCTGATTAGTCAGATTGATAAGGATGAAGAGAGCCGAGAAATACTGCAAACAATTATAGCGATCGCGCGTAACTTGGGTATGGATATGACCGTCGCTGGGGTAGAAACAGCGGCACAACTGGCTCGACTCAACGCACTTGAATGCGAATATGGGCAAGGATACTTTTTCTCCAAGCCAGTAGAAAGCGGGGCTGCAAGTACATTAATCAATTCGCAGTTACAGCCTTTGTAGAAACGCGCTCTATCAGTATGTTGTAGGGTGGGCAATGCCCACCTTTGAATACGAATATGGGCAAGGATACTTTTTCTCCAAGCCAGTAGAAAGCGGGGCTGCAAGTACAGTAATCAATTTGCAGTTACAGCTTTTGTAGAAGAAACGCGCTCTACCAGTATGTTGTAGTAGGGTGGGCAATGCCCACCTTTTTTTGTTCCAAAATTCTAACTGGGGGAAATTACTGACATCAACTAACAGCTAGCAGTTATTCTTCGTAATCATTATTACTTCCCCTAGATATTTAAATAAATCTAAAAAAATTTTAGGCATAATTGCTTGGTCAGAAGGGAAATTAAAACTAGAGACTTAGTTTGCTTTGTCTCTACATAATTAGCAAACTAAATCAAAAAGACATTTAATCGGTTACTGCTATTGGGATAGCACTTAATAACTAATTAGGCATATTTTGACCAAGTATTTAACTTGAGCAGTCACCTTAAGCTTTGCAAGACTTGCATGAACAGCATTTTTAAACAACTTTTACGCAAGTCGTGACCGTACAATTACCCCGGTATTTTTTCCCAAATACTAATTTGAATTACATTTCTCAGTGAAAACTCGCTGAAATAGAAGTTCCGTAAAATTTCGCTTGGATAACCAGCAAACCAAACATTACCTTTATGTTTAGTTCGGTTGAATAAAGCTTCACGAACGCTCCACTGGTCGGGCGATTCATTTTGAAGCTGAAGTGTATTGGTTTATCAACCTTTAACTTTCCTACACTTCCAGAGCGCACAACCTTACTTTTAGTTAGTTGTTCTCACTCAGTGGGAATACTAATTAATTTCAAAGCTCAACCGCTAATAAAAAAGGCAGCCATTCTCAGTCATCATCCTAAAATCTGCTGCCTCTATATACGGTCATAACTTTAACTAACTAAAACCTTTAGCTAGTAGCTGACGCACTGGTACTGCGTGCAGCACAGCAATGGTTTTGCGGTCTGTTTTCGACCAGTAACTACTACACCATTGAGAGGTACGAAGTGAAATTACGCAATAAATCACAACGCAAATCCCTGCACGTAGCACTTTTCGCTGCTACTTTGGCGAGTACTACTATATTTCCAATCATAACGCAGCAGTTCAACGCCGCGCAAGCTGCTCCTGTTCCTGCTAAAAGTGCTGATTCTTTTGTAGATAGCATCGGGGTAAACACCCATTTTACTTATGGAGGTACGCCTTACGAGCGGTTTGATGAGATGAAAAGCAAATTGCTGGAAGTGGGCATCCGTCACATCCGCGATGGTGGCTACAATGACCCTGATTTCTTCAATAAGCTCAAGGATCTAGGTTCCGTTGGGATTAAGTCAAACATCATCTTCTCCGGCAATTCAATGGGTGAAGTTTTAGATGTTGTCAAGTCTCTCTCAGGCGCAATAGAAGCAGTAGAAGGGCCAAACGAATCAGATTTAGAGTTTTTCAACTTCTCATATAACGGTCAAAGATTCCCAGAAGGTACTCGCAATTACCAGCAAGACTTGTACCACGCGATCAAAAACGATTCTGCTACCAAGCATCTACCAGTTATCACACCTTCTATGGGGTGGGGAGAGGATGCGGATAGATTGGGGTTAATAGATGATTGGGGCGATTTCTGCAATATGCATAACTATCCCAATATAGGTCAAGCCCCCACCATCGATCTCGATCAGTATTTCATTCCTCATACTAATAATATGTGCAATCGCCTGGCGAAGTGGTCAACTGAAACAGGCTACCACAATGAGCTATCTCATGAAATGGGTATATCAGAGGAAGCAGCAGGTAAGTATATTCCCAGGCTATTGCTAGAAAGCTTCAACCGCGACATTAAAAGATCCTATCTTTACGAGTTCGCTAATGAGTCGAATGACGCAGGCGATCAAAGTAACTACGGTTTAATACGCTACGATGGCTCTGCCAAACCAGCTTATACGGCAATTAAAAACATGACCTCCTTGTTGAAAGAGCCAGGAGCTAACTTTAAATCAGGTAGCCTCGACTATAGCCTCAGCGTTGGTGAGGATCGAGTACATAGTACTCTGTTGCAGAAGAGTAATGGAGAGTTCTATCTCATCCTTTGGCAAGAAGCAAATAGCTGGGATAATGAGGGCAAGCGTGACATCAAAGTTGATGACCTGAATGTTACAGTCAATCTGAACACTCCCATCAGCCGTGCAGAAGTCTACAAGCCGAAAGAAAAGGGATCGCCAATCCTGGTACAAGATGCTCCCAGTGGCGGTCGTCTCAACAATCTGACTGTTGGTGTACCAGATCATCCCCTGATTATCAAGCTAGTACCCAATGGAGTCTCAACTTCAAGCAGTAGTTCTAATAACTCCGGTGGCGGTTCTAGTAACAACGGTGGCGGTTCTAGTAACAACGGTGGCGGTTCTGACAACTCCGGTGGTGGTTCTGAATCCGAGCAAGCAGTACAAGCTTATCAAAAGCGGGACTTTGGTGGCAGATCTCAAAACTTTTCAGTTGCACAAAGTGTATTCAGAGCCGATGCGGGTGATTTTAAAGCTGTTCCCACCGATCAAATTAGCTCGTTAAAAGTGCCTCAAGGTTTAGTTGCCTATGTTTGTGACACTGAAGATCAAGAAGGCTGTCAGACTTTCACGGCTGGTGACTATGCTTATGTAGGAGATGGCATTAACAACAAGATCTCATATATGGAAGTTTTGCCAGTTGAATAAATAAGAATTCAGTAACATCAGTTGCTTTGCGATCGCCAACTCCTTAACTTCACCAACCCGCCCAGTGCGGGTTTTTTTTTGTGCATTTGCTCAGACTTACGCCAGTATTCACTTCAGGCTGACCTTGGAAGCAGGTTAATAAGCAAAAACATTCTTGAGGAAGAATTGCTCAAACTACCACTTCCGATTATCCTATTGTTGAGTTAAAACAATATTTAAAACTACGGCACCAAAATAGTCAACTCTTATACTCTTTCATTACTTACTACAGGTACAGCCTTGTCAGAGTCCTTAAAAAACAGCCCTCCTAGCACTGATCCCGAAGAACATTTTCGTACAGAACATCTCAAAACAGACCTGAAGGGGCGCTCTGTACGTGGTGGTGCAGTAACGCTAATTGCCCAAGTTTGTAAATTTGTGCTTCAGATCGGTTCGACTGCGATCCTTGCCCGCTTACTCACACCCCAAGATTACGGCTTAATTGGTATGACAGTTGCCGTTACGGGTTTCGTCTCAATGTTTAAGGACATGGGATTGTCGATGGCGACGATCCAAAAAGCAGAAATTAACCATCGTCAAATTAGTACTTTGTTTTGGGTGAATGTAGGACTTAGCCTTGCTACGTTGCTGGTGACAGCAGCCATAGCACCCGCAGTCGCTCTGTTCTATGGTGAACCTAAACTGACATCGATCACTATAGTGTCGGCGATTGGTTTTATCTTTGGTGGCTTGACTGTTCAACACCAAGCTTTGCTCAATCGGCAAATGCGCTTTACAGCTCTTGCCATAATTGATATTACTTCTATGCTCGTCGGCACGATCGTTGCCATAGTATTAGCTTGGTATGGCGTGGGATACTGGGCATTGGTAATTATGCAGCTAGCGATCGCTTTGTCAACAACATTGGGCGTTTGGCTCGTGTGCCATTGGCGGCCTAGTTTGCCTACGTTGGATTCAGGCATCGGCGAAATGCTCACTTTCGGAGGTAACATCACGGGTTTTAGTATTATTAACTACTTCGCTCGTAACCTCGATAACGTATTAATTGGACGCTTCTGGGGTGCGGGCGAGTTGGGGTTATACTCGAAGGCATACCAATTGCTACTGCTACCAATTAACCAAATCAACTCTCCTATAGCAGCTGTAGCTATACCTGCTTTAAGTAGATTAGTGGATTCATCAGAACGCTACACGGCAGCTTATGTACGGATAGTAGAAAAGGTAGCCCTTTTAACAATCCCTATTATGCTGTTTATGATTGGTAGCTCTGACTGGTTAGTATTGTTGCTGTTGGGACCGCAGTGGCAGGAAGCGAGTGGTATCTTTGTTTTACTGGGTGTTGCTGGATTAATTCAGCCTGTAGCTAATTCGACTGGTTGGCTGTTTATCTCTCAAGGTCGCAGCCGTGATATGTTTCAATGGGGGCTGATTGGTGGAACTATTAGCATTGTGTCTTTTTTGGCTGGCTTGCGTTGGGGAGCTATTGGTGTAGCAGCGTCTTATTCCCTGCTTTGGACTTATCTGTGTCTACCATTACTATTTTGGTTTGTCGGTCGGACTGGGCCAGTTAAAACCGGAGATTTCTATCGAGTTTTAGCTCCTTTTGTCACGGCTTCTTTATTAACATTAGGGGCATTATTATTATTTCGTAATTATGTAGAAATTTTCAATCCCGTGCTTGGTTGTTTATTCACTTTTACAATTACTATGCTGATTTTTTTATCTACTCTTGCTATTATCCCATCGGGAAGGTTAGCACTTCAGGATGTGAAAATTTTGATTTTAGAACGTAAAATATCATCTTAATCTTGAGTTGCGATCGCCCATTTAACTTAGATCGAAGGGCTTGCAGCAGGCTACCGCCAAGACGCTAAGAGCGCAAAGAAAGGCATGAAGATTGCTTTTGTTGTTTCAGAATTTCCGGCTTTATCAGAAACATTTATTCTCAACCAAATTGTTGGGCTAAGAAAGCATGGATATGAAGTTGATATTTATGCTGAGAAACAGAGGAACGAGCCGAAAATACATCCGGATGTAGAGAAATACGATCTCTTGTCTCATACCTACTATACGGAAAAAATGCCACAAAGTCGCTTTGGGCGGCTGCTGAAAAGCATTGGTTTAATTTTAACTAATTTTCCTAAAGCTCCAAAGTTGATGCTGCGGGTATTAAATATTTTCAAATATGGGAAAAAATATGGGTCGTTAACATTATTATATGAAGTAATACCTTGGCTGCGTTGGGGTTTATCTTATGATATTATTCATTGCCACTTCGGTACAAACGGTTTAAAAGGTGCTTTACTACAAGAAGTTGGTGCTATTCAAGGAAAGTTAATTACAACATTTCATGGCATGGATGTGAATGTTGTACCACGTCAGTACGGCGTTGATGTTTACAAACAGCTTTTTCTACAAGGGGATTTGTATACAGTTAATACTGAGTTTACACGCCAGCAAGTTATAGCGTTAGGTTGCTCAGAAGATAAAATTTTTAAGTTACCTGTGGGTTTTCAAATTTCTCAGTATTCTTTCTGCGATCGCAAACTTAATTCTGGTGAGGCGGTTAAAATTATTACTGTTGCCAGACTTGTGGAGAAAAAAGGAATTGAATATGCCATTAAAGCTATAGCAAAAGTTGCCAAATATTATCCCAATATTATTTATAAAATTGTTGGAGATGGCTCGTTACGAGAATCACTGGAAGCCCTAGTTTTAAATTTAAAAATATCAGATAATGTCAAATTGTTAGGATGGATGACACAAGAGCAAGTACGTCAGCTTTATGACGATTCTCACATTTTTATCTTACCAAGCGTGACGGCGGCTGATGGCGATCGCGAAGGTCAAGCTTTAGTTTTACAAGAAGCTCAAGCGATGGGTTTACCAATTTTGTCAACGCTGCATAATGGCATCCCTGAAGGTGTATTAGATGGAGAATCAGGATTTCTAGTTCCTGAGCGGGATGTGGATGCGCTAGCAGAGAAATTACGCTATCTTGTGACAAATCCAGAAGTTTGGGCAAAAATGGGTCGGCAAGGTCGTGCTTATGTAGAAGAACGGTACAATATTGAGCAACTGAACGAGCAATTAGTTGAAATATATCAAAAACTTATGAATTAAATGTTTATGAGTGTCGCTTGGCACTTAGATATAGAAGGGCAATCGCAGCCTGAAAAGATATATCGCTGCTAACAATTTGTTTGAGAGCAAATAAGAAAATTTTCAATTTGTAATTGTTAGCACATTGTTTGATGCAGCGGAGAATTTTAACAAATCATAAACCCCTGAAAAATTAATCTATGAGTATCAGGCAACAACAATCATCTCTGCTACCTGTACCTACAGGTGCTTTGCAAATTTCAGAGGTTGCTGAAATTACACCAGCCTCTACAGGATTAAGTTCTCACTCTTCGGTACCAAAAAAAACTAACACAGTCAAGTTTTCTTTGGTAGTTCCCACTTATAACGAAAGTAAAAATATCACGGCGATCGTTGAAGTGTTGAGCAGTTTGCTCGACGCAAGCATACCAGAGGATTATGAATTAATTATAGTTGATGATAATAGCCCAGACGGCACTTGGGAATCAGCACAGGCGTTGATGCCTGAATATCCCCAACTGCGGGTGATGCGGCGAACAGAGGAACGAGGACTTTCGACAGCCGTAATTCGAGGTTGGCAGGCGGGAAATGGAGAAATTTTAGGGGTAATCGATGGCGATCTCCAGCACCCACCAAAGGTTTTATTACAACTGTTGTCAGCAATTGAGCGGGGAGCCGATCTAGCAGTTGCTAGCCGACACGTTGAAGGCGGAGGAGTTAGTAGCTGGAGTGCTGTGCGACGTTTTCTATCTCGCGGCGCTCAACTGTTGGGTTTAGTTATTTTACCACAAGTGGTGGGAAGAGTTTCAGATCCGATGAGTGGCTATTTTATGGTGCGTCGAAGTGCGATCGCCGGACACACCATGAGTCCAATTGGTTACAAAATTCTAATTGAAGTTCTAGGGCGGGGAAACATTGACCAAATCGCCGAAGTGGGATACGTGTTTCAAGAACGGCGAGAAGGTGAAAGCAAGGTAACATGGAAACAATATATAGAGTATTTACAACACTTAGTCAAATTACGTCTTTCTCGCGGGCGGATTGGCAGGCTTAGACAACGGTTCCCTATCGGTCGGTTTCTCCGGTTTGGAGCAGTGGGTCTTAGTGGGGTATTTGTAGATATGGCAGTACTTTATCTGCTTCACGATCCTAGTACTTTAGGATGGGGTCTAACTCGCAGTAAAATATTCGCTGCCGAAGCTGCTATTATTAATAACTTTTTCTGGAATGACGCTTGGACGTTTGCCGATATGTCCAGCCAACAACGAGGATGGCGAAAGCGATTCAAGCGGTTTGCGAAGTTTAATATCGTCTGCTTGGTAGGACTGGTGTTAAATGTACTGTTATTGAATATTTTGTACAATACTCTGGGAGTTCACTATCAGCTGGCAAATCTGATTGCGATCGCACTCGTTACTTTCTGGAATTTCTGGATTAACCTCAAGCTTAGCTGGCGGGTAACAGAAAGCGATAATTAACATAATGATGAATGATGAATGGTAAATTTATAATTCATCATTCATCATTCATCATTTTCTCTAGCCCCTAATATGTCCCAACGCCCAATTTACCTAGATTGCCACGCAACCACACAAATGGATCAAAGGGTACTCAGTGCGATGTTACCCTACTTTACTGAGCATTTTGGTAATCCCGCTAGTAACAGTCATGTTTATGGTTGGGAAGCTGGGGCGGCTGTAAGCGGCGCGCGGGAAATTTTGGCAGATGCTATTCATGCTACGCCAGAGGAAATTATCTTTACCAGTGGGGCGACAGAGGCGAATAATTTAGCTATCAAGGGGGTGGCTGAGGCTTATTTTCAGAAAGGCAGGCATATTATTACAGTTGAAACCGAGCATAATGCAGTTCTCGATCCTTGTGAGTATTTGCGATCGCTCGGTTTTGAGGTAACTTTCCTACCAGTGCAAAAGGATGGCTTAATCGCTATTACCGATTTAGAACAAGCTTTCCGTCCCAATACAATTTTGGTGTCGGTGATGGCGGCGAATAACGAAATTGGTGTCTTGCAGCCACTAGCCGAAATTGGCGAATTGTGCCGAGATCGCCAAGTCCTTTTCCACACTGACGCGGCTCAAGCTATTGGTAAAATTCCTTTGGATGTGGAGGCGATGAAAATTGACCTCCTATCCATGACGGCGCATAAAGTCTATGGACCCAAGGGGATTGGTGCGCTGTTCGTTCGTCGTCGCAATCCTAGGGTAAAATTGGCTCCTCAGTTGCATGGAGGCGGACACGAACGAGGAATGCGTTCTGGTACTTTATATACACCACAAATTGTCGGTTTTGCTAAAGCGGTAGAACTGGCTTTGGCAGAACAAGCAACAGAAACAAAGCGTCAGACACAGCTAAGGGAACAATTGTGGCAGAAGTTGAGCCAGCTTGATGGTGTTCATCTGAATGGACATCCAACTTTGAGGCTACCGGGAAATCTTAATATTAGTGTAGCTGGGGTGGACGGAGCAGCACTATCACTAGGGTTACAACCAGTGGTGGCGGTGTCTTCTGGTTCGGCTTGTTCGTCGGCAAAAACGGCTCCTTCTCACGTTTTGATGGCGTTGGGACATTCGGAGCAGTTGGCTTATGCTTCGCTCAGGTTTGGGATTGGCAGATTTAATACGGATATTGAGATCCAAAGAGTGGGAGAGCAGGCGATCGCTACTATCCAAAGTCTACGTCAGCAGGTGACTTTAGTGTAATTCTGTTTTGGAGAGGGGTGTCAGCCTCACTAGCAGTCCAAGTATTTTTATAGCGATATATCGTGATATGTTTTATAATTGAATGGTACGAGTTTTTTAGAGGAACTATCGTGTTCGCAAATCATCATCATGGCTTTTTTGCATCGAGACACGAGGGAATGGGTTCGAGAGGGCGAAATCGCAAAGGACGCTTTGGTAAGGATTGGGGAGATGAGCGGCGGACTCGGCGTGGAGACATTAAGTACATCCTGCTGACATTACTCGCCGAACAACCCCAGCATGGATATGAGTTGATTAAACAATTAGAGGCTCGTTACGGCGGCTTCTATCGACCTAGCCCTGGTTCGGTCTATCCAACACTTCAGTTACTTGAGGAAGGAGGTTATCTTACCAGCGAACAGATCGAAGGCAAGCGTGTCTACACAATTACAGATAGCGGTAGACAGTTACTTGCTGAACGTAACAGCCCGATAGACGTGATAGATAGGGAAGACAAATCTCAGCAGTTAATTGAATTGAAAGACGCAATCGCCGATCTCGGTGCAGCCGTCATGCAGGTTGCACGTACTAGCAACTTAGAAAGAATGGGCAGAGTACGAGAAATGCTCAACAAAGTCAAACGCGAGATTTACACTATCCTTGCCGAGGAAGAGTAAGCCGTACCAGTGGCAGGTCAGGGTTGTGGCAGCCCCAGTGACAATTGGGTGTAGGGAATATAAGTTAAAGTCTAAATAGGACTTGAGATGTTGCTGTGTTGTCAGCAGTTTAATCGTTATGTTAAAACTACTCTCGCATCCAGTCAAAAATATCCTGACAAGTTTTGTTGGAGTTTTGGGAATTAGTTCTTTAATCGTATTTCCGGCGGCTGCACAGCAGCTAGGAACTAATCGAGTCAATCCGATTCAACCTGTTGCTCCCATTTATCCCGTCAATTCCACTAATCGAATCAACAACCCCATTCCTCCTGCCCAAAATGGGGCAGTGCTTGGCGAACGTGGTAATTATCCTTACGGTTCGCGGCTGGAGCAAAATGGCACTATCTCTACGCCACAAGGGGGGACGACTGTCCCTAACGTCACTATCAACCGAGGTGACGGTTCTACCAGTTACTATTATCCGGATGGTTCGCGGGTTGATGTTAATAATAATAGTGTCCCAGCAAGTGGGAAGCTACTTAGATGAGAAGTTTTCTCAGTGCTGGAAAGCAATAATCCCAGCCTTTTAGGGTAATTAAGCCGTAAGTAGGGGTACAAGGCTTGTGCGCCCCTACGACTTACGGCTTATTTTACTCACCATGCGATCGCAGATCGCTCTTGCGCTACCCGTTGATAAACGCCCTCAGTTTGTTTGGCTAACTTAGTCCAGTTAAAGCGGCGGTCTAAATCCTCATAAGCATTATCAATTAACCACTGCTGATAGCCAGGGTTTTTCAATACTTCCAAAATTCCCCAAGCGAGGGAATCTGGATCGTTCGTCCTTGTGACAATTCCTGTCTTAGTATGTTGCACGACTTCTGGCAAACCGCCTGTATCTGAAACTACTACTGGAACGCGCGCCGCAAAGCTTTCTAAAACCACAATGCCAAATGGTTCGTAAAGACTGGGAAAAACAGCACAGTCAGCAACAGTCTGGAATTTATCCAGGTATTCATCGTACATAAAGCCTGTGAAATAGCATTTATCCCAAATACCCAAATTCCAAGCTTGCTGCTTCAAATGGTCGATATTTCCACCACCAATAAAGACAAACTTAGCTCTACCTCCCATTTCCCTCAGCACTTTCGGGGCTGCATTTAACAATCCTGTAATGCCCTTTTCATAGGTCATGCGACCGACGTAGTAGACGATTTTTTCGTCATCTTCGGCAAATTGACGGCGGAAGTTCCAAAAATCAAAGTCTGTTCGGTGTTTTTTCTTGTCGGGGCGAATACCGTTATATATCACATCTATTTTGTCCCAAGGACTGACAAGCGCCTGTTCTACTTCGCGTCTCATGTAGTCGGTGCAAACAATTACCCGCCAAGCATTGTAAACTAAAAGCTGTTCTTTGCCGTTGATATAGTGTTGCTCTTCGGTACGAATACCGTTGTAACGACCGTGTTCGGTGGCGTGGATGGTGGCAACTAATGGAACTTTGAAATTGTGCTTGAGCGCGATCGCTGCATCTCCTACTAACCAGTCATGGGCATGAATGATGTCAAACGGCCCTTCCTCTAACATCAGCTTAGCGCCTTGATGTCCCATGCTTTCATTAATGTTCGACACCCAATGGAAAAAGTCATTCCCCGGCGCTACTGGTACTCGATGTACGTGGATTCCCTCTACCATCTCGTACATTGGTGCCATCCCGAATTCTACCGTAACTAGATGAACTTCATGTCCCAGCTTGACTAGCTCCGGATATAATTCGGCAACGTGACGGGCAATTCCTCCCACAATCCGAGGCGGAAACTCCCAAGTTAGTACAAGTATTTTCATCTACCGCTACCCTAGCAACTTAGCTACTTTTTATTGTTTAGATCTATCTAAATGTATACTTATTGAAAATTAATGAGTATATTCACTTAATTCTTTACAGAATTTAAGAGTGTACAAATATACAAGTCGTCAAATAATGGTTTAGAGACGCGATATGTCGCATCTCTATTAGGTAAAACTTCAACACAACCCTAACAAGTTACTGAGATGGTTGACTTAGAATTGTTGCTATTTCTTGACGGAAAGCTAACCAGGATGATGTAGCTTGAGGAATAGAAGCTACTCCTTTGCGCAACAAGATAACTCCATCTTGACAACCGATAATACCATATTCTTTGCTATTAACTAGTTGCTCAATTACTGGAACGCTGTCTTGTAACAACCGTCGATCCTGTTTAAATGCTGGTTGATATTGCTGTAGTTGCCATAAGTCGAGGATGACATAATCAACTTTTATCACTTCTTTGGCATCGTTGCGTAGTTGCAAAGCAGGCCAGCGGACGATTTCCCGACGGCTGGAAAGATGAGGGACAAGGTAAGTGGTTGCTGATACACTGGCATCAGGGGGAATTTGAGCTAAAAGCGATCGCATCTGACTGACATGATGCCACTGTTGGGGGAGTGACACATAAACCCAAGGCTGAATCGAATCGGGGATGAGAAAATAAAGTGTCCGATTTGGGTTATACGCTACTGTAATTAACAGAGAAAGACAAATGCAGAATAGCCAAAAGCGGCGAAAAGATGGCTTAAAAGCTTTGGGATGTTGCGACCACCACAAGATAGCGCCGTAAAATAAGCCTGGAACTACAGTCATGGCGTAGCGAATTGTAATTGCAAGCACTGACTCACCTTTACCCAAAAACAGTTTGAGTAAGGGGAAACCAGATACCATCCAAGCTGTAGGAGAAATCGCCGGGACAAAAGCCAAAGGCAACCATTGGCCCAATAAATACAAGATTGTACCAAAAAAGGGCGTGAATAGTTCTATCAGCAAGCGCCAAGGATTGCTAGCAATTCCCCAAATAATATCTAGCGTAGAAGCTTCTTCTCCAGTTGCATACTGACCAAACCGTTCCATCATAAACCGCTTAGAAATATCAGCAGAAAACAGCGGCATGATTAAATTGGTTAAGGCTATCATGTAGGCAAAACTGAGGGTGCAAACGGCAAGTCCAGTCCGAGGGAAGCGTTTGCTCAAAATCATGTAGAAACCGACGCTAAACAGCCCTACACCACTGTCTTCTCGCACTGCTAGAAGTGCCACAGCTAGCAGCCAAAACAGCAACCATTTACGTTTTTCCATCGCCAGCAGTAGGCTGAACGTAAACAGCGGAATTTGACTAATGTCGTGGAAGTTGGTTAATGTGGGAGCAATGACTGCGATCGCTCCATAGTAACTTGCTGCGATCGTCGCTGCTAGTATTGGTTCTAAATACTGTCGCGCCAACACATATAAAACTATTCCCGCTGCGGTAACTAAAGTGACTTGCAATACACTCAGCGTAGCTGGAAATGGAAATAGAGCATAAATCGGTAGCCACAGTAATAAGGCTGGGGTGAAGTGTTGCCCTAAACGGTGATAATAAACTTCAGCCACTTCGCCACTGTGGACAACGTTAGTTGAAAGGCTGGAAGAGAGGGAACTTTGAAAGAATCTTCCGTGCAGGTTGTTCCAAAAGACTTGATTAAAAATGCCCTGATCGAAAGAAGCGTAGAAGCTGTAATATCGATGCAGGATTAAGATTAAGCATACGACAAAGAAGGCGATCGCTGCACCGATCACCAACTTTAACCCTGATTTTTTGTGTAAATTTAACAACATCACTACTCACTCACACTCACATTGGTAGTAGGAGCGTGTTGGCTTCCCCATAATACCTAATTGCATACTTATAACATTAAATCTACCCTCGCAAAGCCTGACTTGCCGTCACTAGCACAGCGTCTATTCAATTGCTCTTGTTGAGCCTAGTCTAATTTATAAGTCGATTGGAGAGTTATAGATTATCGATTTTAGCTGTAGTCAACGCTACTTTTGTGTGAGTTTTAGTACTTTCAGCATAGAGATAGATTACAC